>LXNI01000748.1_pt1 | contig 34938 bp, 28 predicted proteins | sample 809091 | NCBI WGS metagenome assembly LXNI01 (sample SAMN04870527, study PRJNA318959) | sponge metagenome | biome: 01000161; feature: marine sponge reef; material: water | host: Sarcotragus foetidus | place: Greece: Milos, Mediterranean Sea | collected 2013-05-29 | depth 5-7 m
GAGTACGAACTAGCCAACGCGGCCTAACCAAACCCTCCACGAAACGGGGGGAAGCTCAGGGCTGGGTCGCGTGGTCGTCGGCGATGGCGACGCTGCCGGGCTCTGTGGGCTTGGTGACCCTCCTGGGGAGTTCGCGTATCCCTCCTGCCGGAGGTCGCCGACGTCCGCCATGCTTGGACATAGTTCGAGCGAATCCGCACGACCCGCTCGAATGGACGGCACGCTGACGGCGGCCGATCCGGCGGAGGCTCAAGCCGTCTAGCGTTGGGCTGCCGCTCGGTACGCAGCCAGTTCTGCGGGTGCGAGTTCTTCTGGTGGGACGAGGCTGTAGTGATGCTCTCGGGCGATGGTGATCTGGTTGTTGGATTCTTGGAACTCGAAGAGCGCTATGACGCTCTGCTCCATGAATTGTGCGGCGACCGGACGGGCGATGAGGTCGGGGAACTTCTGGTCGGCGACTCGAAGGTCCTGCCAGATCTGGATGACGCTCAGCGAGTCGGAGCCGCCTTTGGCCTGTACTGGCAGGACGTAGTGCGCGCCGTGTTCGTCCAAGCCGACATAGATGTCGTCAGTCTCGACCTGGGAGCTACTTGGCGTGCCGTCGATGGCGTTGGTGATTGTGACGCTTGTGCGCAGGTGGCTCTGAAGGGGATAGCAGGCGAGGCCGGTGAACACATCGAGCAGTCGGTTGTATCGGACCCGGGCCAGCAGGGCCTGCTCGTCCGTTAGGGAGTACTTGGAGATGACGCCGGGTGTGGCGTCGGGTAGGCGGATCGTGCGGAGCCCTTGTCGCGGCTCGATGAGATTGAACGGCACGGTCCGCAGCGTGTAGACGGCGTTGCCGCCGGGGAAGATCGCCCATTCGCTGCCCCGCGGTGCGGTCTGTCGGATGGAGTCGGGAAGCGGCACCCGGTAGCGGAGCGAGTACACGATGTCGCCAAGATTCTTAGGGCGGTCTGCTCCCAGAGCTTCGGCGGCAGCAATCAAGTCGTCTCGTGTGAAGGTCACTTGATCGTCACCTGGACTGTGGCGCGCGGCGAAGATCGTCTCGATGATCTGCTGCGCCAGGCTCGTCGTGGACATGTCAGGCCAGTCCTTCGGCGGGGCCCTGCGAATGCCTCACCGGTGGCCAGCGGCGGCGGTGCCGGGCCATCGCAGCACGAGTACTTCCTCGCGGAGTTGCTCGCGTGTGGCGGTGGCGTGACGGGTGCGGAACAGGTCGATCGACTCGACCTCGTATCCGGCGCGCTCCGCGATCTCAGCCAGGATCTGACCCGTGCGGATCATGACTCTCAGATAGGATGCCTGGTCGCCAACCACGTACGCGAGGCGGGCTCCGGGCCTCAGCACCCGGCTCAACGAGAGCAGATGACGGGCCATGCCCCCGAAGTACAGCTTGGTGACCCGGTGGTACATGCGCTCGAATCCCGAATCCTTACCGAGTTCGACGCGGCGGGCCTCTATCGCGGCCGCTATACGCTCGACCTCGGCGTCGTCTCGAACCCAGGCGTCGTCAGCGTCGCCGCGGTAGACGCCGCGGCTGTTGGACCTCACCAGGGCCTTCTTCATCGCCTGAAGATCCGACCGGCTGCTGAGATAGCCCAGAAGCACCGACTCGAGGCGCACCGTGCGCGAGTAGTCCTTCTCGTTCGGATACGGCGGCGATGTGATGACTGCATCAACGCTGTTGGGCTCCAAGTGTTCGCCGACCAATCGGGCATCTGCACCGAGGGCGACAGCCGGGGTAGCGGCGCGCGGCCGGAGTTGGCGCAGATCGGCGCACATTGCTCGCACGCGCTCAAACCATGCCGACACCACCGGAGCATCAAGCTTGACCGTTCCGAGGCCAACCTCTGGTCCGAAGCGCAGATTGCCGACCTCCACCGGCAGGATCCGAGCCAGCGCGAGCCGCTCGTGGCCAGAAAGGGCCGAGTCATGTTCGCCGTCGAGGGCGTCACGCAACGCCAGCACCTTGTGAAGCGGCAGAGCGCTGATGGAGTCCTTGAGCAGCAGCTTCGCACTAGCGGCAGGAAGCGTCCGCAGCCGGACTCCCCGAGGGGCCGACGAAGCCGGCTCATCTGAGATGCCGTCCGCGGCCAGCATCGCGAGCGCCTTCTCGGCCACGAGTTCGGCGTGCTTCAGCAACTCGTCAGGATCTGGAGTCCAGTCGACCTTCGTGGAAGCTGCAAGCCGCGACACTGGTACCGCTTCGAGGCCGCAGCTGGGCACGCCGAGCTTCTTCGCCTCCACAAGGGTCGTGCCCGTACCGCAGAACGGGTCGAGAACACGGCTGTCGGCGTCGAGCCCGAACCGCTGGGCGTAGTCGCGCACGAGATGAGGCGGGAACGACAGCACGAAGCGGTACCAGTCGTGTGCGGGGGCGTCCCGCGCCAACAGCGAGTTCATAGCACCGTTGGTACGTGGCCGTGCGGCAGGAGCCATGTCGGCCACCGTAGACCACGACTCGCTCCCAGGAAGGGAAATCGGCCGAACGGTGCCTCCAGACGACGAAACAGGAATCGAACGACTACGACGCGGCATCACGAGCCTCCTCGAGCGCGAACAGCAACCCGACAATACGAATCAGGTGTGACAGTCCAGACTCGGCAGTGCCCGAAGAAAATCTCGGCTACTGCCTGTCAGCTGTCTACTCCGGACTGCACCACGTTCGAGCCATACGACGCTGAAGCCGCAGCCCCGCGGTAAGCGAGTGCCGGGGCTCGGGCGGCGGTAGCGTCGGGGGTCTTGATCGGCAATCTCAGCCCTGCGGAGATGACGCATCTGAGCATCGCCTGCGGGCGTCTGGCGAGTGTCGCCGAAGCACTCGCCGAGTGCCACCGATTCGGTGTTTCCGAAGGCGACTGCGGGCCTCCCTGGCTGGCTGCCTACCATCAGAAGGCGGCGGAAGTCTATTTCGAGGCGTTGCCGGCTCCATATCAGAGCGACGTGGCTCGGCTCTTCGACCGCTGCCGGCAGGCCATGGCCCGAGCCTCCATTCCTGCTGATCTGGCCGAGGACTGGCTGATCGTGCAGAGCTATCTCCTGAGCGCAAGCTCCGTCATCAAGGAGCTGGGCCCCCGCTACGCGGCGCGTGCGAGGTCGGACAGCCGCGCCGCGGTGGCCGCCGCCGGTGTCGATCCGCAGGACGCGCCTCAGGAGATGCTCCCGAGGGTCGTTCGATTCGACAGGCTGGCCGTGCTGACTCGCAGAGCGGACGCTGACCGGCTGTTGCGGGCAGCCCGAGCGGTGCAGGCCCAGCTGCGCCCGACGGCGCCTGCCCAGGTCTCTCAGCTCGAGGCGCTCCTCTTGCGTCGCTTGCGGGAGGGCGCCCAGATTTCGCAGATCGCAGCTGAGGTGGGGTACTCCCGCCGTTCGGTGCATCGCGCACTGGCGCGACTGTGGGACAAACTCGGCGTAGCCGGACGATCCGAAGGACTTGACAGAGCCGTCCAGACGGGCTTGCTCGACTGAACCTTCGCCGCCGGCGGCGCCGCCCGCGGTCCCAGCTCCTGGCTCGTCTACCCCTGGCCATGATGGGATGTGCCACGAAGTCTGGCACACAGATGGCACACAGATGGCACACAGATGGCACACATCCTGTGCCGGAAGTCGACGTGTCCGGGCGATGCTCGTTCCGGGGTCGGCACAGCGAGGTCGCCCGACATCGCCCGGCCCCACCGAAAGGACAGTTATGAGAACACTTGCACGAACCATCGCCGCGGCCGTCCTGATAGCCGCGCTCCTCGCTGTGTCAGGGTCACTGGCCCACGCGGCCAAGAGCTACAACGGCGCGGACTATTCGGAGGACTTCAACGACACCTACATCAGGACATGTGACGAGGAGAGCGACAATACCAAGGTGAAGTCCGAGGTCTCCAGGAGCAGGAATGGTTCTGCGGTCGACGCGGCAAGGGATGTCGACGGCAACAACGGCGTTTGTGGATCGGCCAACGTGGGCTGGTCGATCTATCGCCACAGAACCTGCGAATACCGGAGTCTGTGGCCCGATGCGTGTGGCAACTGGGAGGCTGTGTGACCTTGCTGGAGGGTCCGGTGGCGGAGTTGTCGATCCGGTGCGCGGGCGCATGTGTGAGCCGCGGGGATCGTCGGATCCTGCGCGATCTGGACTTCGGCGTGGCGCAAGGGCGCCAGGTGGCTGTCACCGGTCCGAGCGGGTCGGGCAAGACCACGCTGCTGCACATGCTCGCCGGGATCGTCGAGCCCACCCGCGGCCGTGTCGTCGTGGCCGGGCAGGACCTGGCGTCCGCCTCGGCAAGCGAGCGCGCCAAGCTCCGTCGCCGCAAGGTTGCCATGGTCTTCCAGTTCGGCGAGTTGCTTCCCGAGCTGACAGTGGCCGAGAACGTCGCCTTGCCGTTGCGGATCAGGGGCGAGCCGGTGCGGGCCGGCCGGGTCAGGCACGCTCTGGCCGAAGTAGGCCTTGATGCTCCCGACGCGTGGCCGGCTCAGCTCTCGGGGGGCGAGACCCAGCGGGCGGCGGTCGCGCGGGCACTGGTGGCTGGACCCGAGGTCCTCTTGTGCGATGAGCCGACCGGTTCGCTCGACGCGGCCAACTCTGATCAGATCATCGATCTGATCACTCGGTCGGCGTCCGCAGCAGGCGCCACGCTCGTCGTCGTCACCCACGACAGTTCGATCGTGGGCCGGATGCAGGAGTCCTACGCGCTGCACGACGGGGTCCTGCGGCCGGCTGCCCGGCAATGACCGGTCGGCCTGCCCGCAGCCTCGCATGGTGCCCGACCGGCACAGGGGACCCCGACTCGGACACGGCATGATCAGTCGAGTGGCCCTCGCGGTCACCTGGCGCGGCGGCCGCACGGCGGCGTGGCGCAGCGTGCTGCTGTCGGCGGCGGTGGCCGCGGTCGCGTTGTTCGCGTGTGCGGCGGCCAGCGCGGCGCTGATGGCCGCGACCGTCCATCAACGGGCGATCGACCGGACCTTCCGGGACGCGGCCCCGAACGAGGTCCCCGATCTCAGCGGCCGATCCATATTCGACTCGATCGACGGCGACCAGATATTCGTCGAGCTCTGGAGAATCGAGACCTCCGGGGTGGACATCCCGGGGATCCCTGCCGACGCGGAGCCGGGGCAGTGGTTCGTGTCCCCCGAGATGCTGGAGCGCATGGCCTCCGATCCTCGGCTGCGAAGCCGGTATCCCCGGGCGCAACCGATCGGTCTCGACGGGGTCGGCGCGGCCGACGAACTCATGGCCGTCCGGCTCGCAGGCCCGGAGGCACCCATGGACTACGGGTCCGTCGCCGAAGCCGGCGACTGGCATTCCGGTCTCGACGCCGGCGTGACCGCCGGCCATGTGGCGGTCGGAGCCGCCCTCGTTCTGGTCGTCGGCGTCGGGCTGCTGAGGGCCGCGCAGGGTCCGGTCAGCACGGGACTGGAGGCGCGCCTGGCCCTGTTGTCGATGCTGGGTGCGAGCCCAGCGCGCCTTCAGCAGCTGCAGGCGGCGTCGTCCGCGGTGGTGGCGATTCCAGCCGCGGCCGGCGCAGCCGCAGCGTGGCACGCGGTGTCACCGCATCTGCGGGCGGTTCCCCTCGTCGGCCAAGAAGTGCTGGCGGGCGACCTGGCCATCCCTGCCGGGGCGGCGGCCGGCGTGGCTGCGGCCATTGTGGCGTTGACGGTGCTCGCCGGGATTCGCAGGCCGTCGCCGCCTACGGGACCCAGGCCGACGAGCCAGGTGCCTGTTCCGCCGCGAAGTCGGCGGATGTTGCCGTTGGCCCTGTCGCTGGGTTGCGTGGCCTACGCGACCGCGTTGTCGGGCACGTCCAAGGCGCCCGCGGTGTTCATCATCGGACTGGTCTCGGCCGCGGCCTCTGTGCCGATCGCGCTGCCCGTGGCCATCGACCGGATCGGGGCCCGGCTGGCGAACCGGGGCTCGGTTCTGGCGCTGCTCGTGGGGCGGAGCCTGTGCCGCAACGCCCGAGGCTCGTCACGCTCTCTGACCGCGTTGGCGGCAGTGGCGGTGCTGGTTCCAGCGGCCGCAGCCTACATCTCGGTCGCTCGCACAGCCGACTCGCCGATCGCGGGGCCGGTGTCGGTCATCGGAGTGAACGGGAACCTCGGCTCAGAGGATGTCGAACGAATCGAGGCAGCCGCCGACGGGACGTTCGCAGAGGTTTACAGGCTCGATGCCGCAGAGCCTTGGCAGCCGCCGACTCGCACATGGGTGGGCGACTGCGACTCGCTGAGGCGACACATGATGCTGCACAGCTGCGGGCCGGGGGGCATTCTCGTCGAGACCGGGGCCGCGGCGGCCTTCGCCCGACTGGACGGGTCGTCCTCCGAGGTGCCCGCCGACGCGGCCTGGGACTCTCGACTGTTCATCACCCGAGACGGCAGGCGGGCGGAGAACGTGCTCCGCCACTACATGGTGAACAGCGACCGGCTGGACATCTCGGTGCAGGGCGCCGACGACGAGGTGCTCACCGAGCCCCGCAGCGTCAGCTGGATACTGGCTGCGATCACCGTCGGCGCGGCTGCCGCCGGGGCGGCGCTGCTGTTGTCGGTCGTCAACGACGCGGCCCGCTCGGCGGGGCTGCGGCTGCGACTGGCCGGAATCGGCGCCGAGCCCCGAATGGTCCGCAGGCTGGCAGCATCCGAGTCGGCCGCGACGGTAGGCATCGTCGGACTGGGCGGCGCGGCGGTCGGTACTGTCGTTGCTGCCGCCTATGGGCTCGTCGACGGCGCCGGCCTGCTCGGATTCAAGCCGTCGCTGGCGGTCGCGGCCGTGGTCGTCGCCGCAGCTGCCGCCTCGGCTCTGGCGTCGGCCGTGTGCGTGTCCGACACAAGCATGCAGCAAGCCCTCAGCGCCCGCGACTGACCTTCCTGCTCAACTGCTGGCGGCCGGGCGGCGGCGGCGTTGCTGGTGGTGGTGGTCGCCCTGTTCGGCCCGCGGAAGGCGGGCGCCTCTCAGCGGACCAGCCCGCCCCCGTCGACGATCACTGACTGGCCGTTGACCATGCTGGCCGCGTCGGAGGCCAGCCAGACGGCCACCTCGGCGACCTCGTCGGCGGTGAGCATCCGGCCGCCGATGTTGGTCGAGGCGATCAACTTGGCGATCTCGGGGTTGTCGCCGATGAAACGCCGGATCATGGGCGTGTCGGTCGAGCCAGGGAGCACCGCGTTGACCCTGATGCCGCGCCGTGCGTACTCCTGGGCGGCCGCCTTGGTCAGCCCCACCACGCCGTGCTTGGCCGCGGTGTAGTGCGGTTGGCCCGGCGCGGCCACCACCCCCGCCCCCGAGGACGTGTTGACGATGGTCCCGCCGCCTCCGGCGACCATGTGGCGCAGTTCGTGCTTCATGCACAGGAACACGCTGGTCAGGTTGACGGCGATCATGCGGTCCCAACGGGCCAGGTCCAGATCGTGGAACTCCGCCATCTGGTCGGAGATTCCGGCGTTGTTGAATGCGCTGTCGAGGCGGCCGTGCTGCGAGACGATCCCGTCCAGCAGTGTCGAGACCGCGGCCTCGTCAGTCACATCCACCTGGAAGGCCGAGGCCCGCGGCCCGGACACGGCCGAGTTGATCTCGTCCGCCGTGGCGGCCGCGCCGTCACCGTCGATGTCGACGACAACCACATGAGCAGCGCCCTGGGCGGCGAACTGCCGGGCCGCGGCCCGGCCGATGCCGCCGCCGGCCCCGGTTACGACCACCACCTTCTGCCGCGCCAGCCCGCTCACCGCGCTGCCTGCCCGCTCGGCCTGCGGCTCACAGGCGCTCGATGATGGTGACGTTGGCCTGGCCGCCGCCCTCGCACATGGTCTGCAGGCCCCAGCGTCCGCCGGTCCGCTCCAGCTCGTGTATCAGCGTGGTCATCAGCTTGGCTCCGGTGCAGCCCAGCGGATGCCCCAGCGCGATGGCCCCGCCGTTGACGTTGACCTTGCCGTGGGGGATGTTGTGCTCGTGCATCCAGGCCATCGGCACCGGCGCGAAGGCCTCGTTGCACTCGAACAGGTCGAAGTCGTCGATGGCCATGCCGGTGCGCTCCAGCGCATAGGCCGTGGCCGGTATGGGCCCGGTGAGCATGTAGATGGGGTCGTCGCCCCGCACCGACATGTGATGGATGCGGGCCCGGGGCTTCAGCCCGTGCTCGTCGACAGCCCGCTCCGATGCCACCAGCAGGGCGGCCGCCCCGTCGCTGATCTGGCTGGAGACCGCCGCGGTCAGCCTGCCGCCCTCGGTGAGCGGCGGCAGGGACTGCATCCGCTCCAGCGAGGTGTCCCGGCGGGGGCCCTCGTCGGTGGCGACCCCGTTGACGGGCTCGATCTCGGCCTCGAAGCGACCCTCGTCGATGGCCTGGACCGCCCGGCGGTGGCTCTCCAGCGCGTAGGCCTCCATGTCGGCCCGGCTGATGTCCCACTTCTCGGCGATCATCTCGGCGCCCCGGAACTGGGTGACCTCCTGGGTGCCGTAGCGCTGCACCCAGCCCTCCGAGCCGGTGAAGGGATCGCTGTGACCCAGGGGCTCGGCCGCGACCAGGGCAGTGCCTATCGGGACCATCGACATGTTCTGCACACCGCCGGCCACCATCACGTCGTTGACCCCGGCCTTGACGGCCATGGCCGCGAAGCTGACCGCCTGCTGGCCCGAACCGCACTGGCGGTCGATGGTCACGCCCGGCACGGCCTCGGGCAGCCCGGCCGCCAGCCAGCAGGTGCGGGCGATGTCGCCCGCGTTGGGGCCGACATTGTCCAGGTTGCCGAAGATCACGTCCTCCACAGCCATGGGATCGATGTCGGTGCGGCGCAGCAGCGCCTTGATGGCTGCGGCTCCGAGGTCGGCGGGATGCACGTCCGAGAGCCCGCCGCCCCGCCGGCCTGTCGGCGTGCGCACCGCGTCGACGATGTATGCCTCACTCATCACAGGGTCCCCCTTCGAGTGTGTTTGGATCGATTATGCCGTGCCCGGCGGTCATGCGAACTCCGGGATTACCTGCGAGCCCATGAGCTCGATGGTCTGCATCACCTTGTCGTGGGGCACCTTGTACGGGTTGAACAGGCAGAACACCAGGTCGCAGCCGGTCTCCTCGTACGCCCTGAACATCTCGACGGCCCGCGCCGGGTCGCCGCACACGCAGGCGTTGGTCTCCATCAGGTAGTCCATGGTGAGGTGCTCGATCGAGCCGTCCTCCACATGGTCGGCGGTCCTGGCCAGGTAGTCGTAGGTTCCCAGCTCGTCCTCCATCTCGCGCAGCCATTGGGCCACCGAGCCGATCAGCCGCGCCCCCTTCTTGGGATACCACTCGAATGACTCGGCCGCCACCTCGATCGACTCGGCCATCGTCGGCGCCACGTTGACCATCGTGAAGGTGGCGGCCTGGTCGTTCACGAACCGGCCGATGGGACCGATGCACGCCGCCACTCCGTCGCGATAGATGCCGATGCGGCGGGCCAGCTCCTCGGGGGGCGTGCCCACCGAGAACGACAGCAGCCCCAGGCCGGCCTCGCCGATCATGCGGTGCCCCCCGTCGGAGCTGGTTGCGGCCCACAGCGGCGGATGCGGGCGCTGGATGGGCTTGGGCAGCACCCGCCGGCGCGGCATCTGCCAGTAGTGGCCGTCCCAGGAGATCTCGTCGTCGGTCATGGCCGCCACCGCCATCTCCAGCGCCTCGCGCCACATGGCCCTGGTCTCACCGGGATGGATACCGAATCCCTCCAGCTCGGCCCGGGTGGCCGACCGGCCGGTGCCCAACTCGACCCGCCCGTTCGAGAGCAGGTCGAGCACAGCCACCGACTCTGCGGTCCGCACCGGGTGGTTGTAGGGCTTGGGCATCAGGCGCACGCCGTACCCGAGGCGCAGATTCTCGGTGACCGCGGCCAGGTGACCGTAGAGGACCTCCGGGTTGGAGCAGTGCGAGAACTCCTCCAGGAAATGGTGCTCCACCGTCCACACCGAGTGGAACCCGACGCTGTCACCCAGCCGGACCTGCTCGACGACCTCCTCGTAGGCCTGCTGCTCGCTGCGCTCGGACCAGGGCCGGGCCACCGGGATCTCGTAGAACATGGCGAACTTCACGGTGGCTCCCTCTATGTGGTGGTGGGCTTGCGCCCGATGGTGGCTATCGACGTGGGGCCGAGCATGGCGAAGCCCGGAGCACGCATCTGCTCCAGAGCGGTCGCGGCGTCGGACTCCGACACGACACCGGCCTCGACGAGCCGGGGAACGGCCCGTTCCAGGGCCAGGAACCACCACTCCCCACTTGCCTCGTGGGGCCGCATGATCCGCACACTCCCGCGTGCGTCGAGGTCTTGGAGGCCGAGGTCTCGCATCCAGCCCAGGATCCGCACCCCGGCCTGGGGGTCCCGCCACTGCTGGCCCGAGTGGGTGGCCACTGTGCGATGGATCGCGCCCAGCGGCTCCGGCAGCGTCTGCTCGGCGAACTCGGCCATGGCACCGTCCTCGATGACCATCGCCCCTCCCGGCACCAAGGCGTCGGTGAGGCGCGCCATCACGTCCTGGCGCTCGGGTATGTGCTGGATGACGGCGCGGGCGTGGACCAGGTGGAAGTGCTGAGAGGGAAGCCTGTCCCGCGCCGCGTCGTGTTGGCGCACGATCACGTTGGGCGGCATGTCCGCGTGGAACCGCAGATCGATGTCGGTCGACATCACCCGACCCTCGGGACCGACCCGCTCGGCCAGCCAGGCGGAGACGCTGCCGGTTCCAGCCCCCACCTCCAGCACGTGCATCCCGGGTTCGACGCCGACGCGCTCGAGCAGGCGGAAGGTGCCCGGATCGAGCGTCTTGGCAAGCATCGACAGTCGAACGCGCTCGATGTCAACCTCGTCGTCGGTGACGCCGTAGCGTTCAACTGTCTCGGACACGCCCGCAGATGGTAACGGTCATCGCCCGAACGCCCTGAGAGGACCGCCTTGATCAGCCGCGAACCCGACCAAGATCCGGGACGCCATGTCGGCGAGACCGCGGAACAAGCCGAGTTCCGGTCCCGGGTGCGAGCCTGGCACGACGTCCACGCCACCGTCCGGTCGGGCGACGACCTTTGGAGCGTGCCTCTGTACGTGGAGGCGGGTCGGGCCGAGGAGTACTTCAACGCCGGACGGGCCTGGCAGCGCAAGCTGTTTGAGCACGGCTGGACCGGCTTGACCTGGCCCCGGGCCTACGGCGGGGGCGGGGGCGAGCCGTGGCAGGCCCGCATCTTCTCAGAGGTCGCGGCCGACTACGACGAGGCCCCGGGATTCATCGGGGCCACTATCGCCATGCTGGGCCCGACCCTGATGCGCCACGGCACCGAGGACCAGAAGCGCCGGTTCCTGCCCGGCCTGCTGTCGGGCGAGCTCGCCTTCTGCCAGCTGTTCAGCGAACCCGGTGCGGGCAGCGATCTGGCCAGCCTTGCCGCGAGGGCAGACCGCGACGGCGACGAGTTCGTCGTCAACGGCCAGAAGGTGTGGAACTCCCAGGCCCAGTTCTGCGACTGGGGCTTCCTGCTGGTCCGCACAGACCCGGACGCGCCCAAGCATCGGGGCATCACCTTCCTGCTGGTGGACATGGCCACACCCGGTATCGAGGCCCGCCCGCTCGTACAGATGAACGGGGCGGCCCATTTCAACGAGGTGTTCCTGACGGACGTGCGCATCCCGGTCGCGAATGTCGTGGGCGATGTCGACGGTGGATGGGGCCCGGCCCGCACGGTGCTGCTCAACGAGTCGGCCTTCATCGGGGACCGCAAGGGCACCAGCGTGATGTCGCCTCTGGCGGAGCTGGCCCGCCGCCACCGCCGCCTCGACGATCCGATTGTTCGCCAGCGACTGGCCGACGCCTGGGCCCGGGAGCGGATGCAGCGGTGGATGGGCGAGACCATCCAGAACGCGGTGCGACGGGGTGAGCCGCCGCCGATGGATCCTTCCCTGATCAAGCTGTTCGCAGCGGAGTCGAAGCGCCGCAGCGGTGAGCTGGCCGCCTCGTTGGGTGCGCTGGCCGTGGTGGCCGACACCGACGAGCCGGCCCGCTGGGTCCGCCACGAGCTGATGGGCCGCTTCGCGGTGTCGATCGGGGGCGGGACCAACGAGGTGATGCGGAACAACCTCTCGGAACGTTCCCTCGGATTGCCCCGCGAGCCCAGCGTCGACCGCAACCTGCCCTGGCGCGATATTCCGAAATGATCGGCGATCCGACGGAGTGAGGGTTCCTCAGCCGGGCGGTGGGGCCCGGTGGGTGGCGAAGATGCCCGGCATCACGGTGAAGCCTTCGATGTTGCGGAACCGGTCGGTCCAGCGGCGTATGGCCGGGTAGTCCTCGCGGGAGACGCCGCCCTCCTCCGACAGGGCCACATCGGGGAAGAGCGCCACATCCGCGATGGTGGGATGCGGGCTCGACGTCACCCAGTCGAGGCCCTCGCGCTCACGGAACCAGAGGTGCTCGTCGAGCACCCCGAACAGCCGGTGGGCGCCGGCCCGGACCGCGTCGATTTCGAAGTCGTAGCCGAGGTTCACGTACAGCCGGGCGGCGGAAGCGGTGTTGGTGGTCCCCTCCGCGAACAGCAGCCACGAGGCGGTCTCGCCCAGCACCCTGGGATCGTCCACCGGGTACCACCGGCCGGTCTTGTCGTACCGCGCCGCCAGGTAGACGAGGATGGCGTGGGAGTCGCGGAGCACGTAGCCGTCGTCGTCGATCACCGGGATGTGACCCAGCGGGTTGACCTTGGCGAACTCGGCCGACTTGTGCTCCCAGCCCGGGTAGAAGTCCACCGGCACCGGGTTGTGCTCCAGGCCGAGAATGCTCATCAGCAGCCGGACCTTGTAGCAGTTGGCCGACAGCTCCCAGTCGTACAGCGTGATCATCGCGGTCCCCAAGCCGTCAGATGTCGAGGACCAGCCGGTCGCCGCCGGCGCGGGACACGCACACCATCATCTCGTCGCCCTGCTGCTTCTCGGTGTCGTTGAGGTACACGTCGTTGTGGACGGGCTCGCCGTCGAGCACCGCCACCCGGCAGGTGCCGCAGGCGCCGGTCTCGCATGACGAAGACACCTCCACGCCGTTGGCTCGCAGCACCTCCATGATGGTGGCGCCCGCGGGCACTTCCAGGCTCAGTGCGGAGCGGGCCAGCTCCACAGTGAACGCGCTGGAGTCGTCGATGTCGGTCGGGTTGGCGAAGTACTCGAAGTGGACGGTGTCGTCGGTTCGGCCCGCGGCCGCGGCGATGCGGCGGGCCGCGTCGAGCATCGGACCCGGGCCGCACACGTAGACGTGCTCGTGGGGTCCGGGGTCGGCCAGCACCGACTCCAGCGCGGCGCCGGTCTCGGGCGGCGACAGCCCGATGTGGCGGATGACCGCCTCGCCGAGGCCGTCGATCAACTCCGGGAAGGCGATGTGGTCGTCGCTGCGGGCGAAGGCGTGCAACTCGAAGTCGAGACCCTGGTGGCGCAGCGCCTGGGCCATGGCGAGCAGCGGGGTGATGCCGATGCCCCCGGCGACGAGGATGGTGCGCACCGCGTCGCGCCGCAGCGGGAAGTTGTTGCGGGGTTCCGAGACGGCCAGCACGTCGCCGACCCGCACGTTCTCGTGCAGGGCCCGCGAACCGCCACCCCCGTCGGGCTCGAGCTTCACGCCGATGCGGTAGCGGTCGAGCTCGCCGGGGGCGTTGGTCAGCGAGTACTGGCGGATCAGCCCACCGGCCAGGTGCACGTCGATGTGGGCGCCGGGCTGGAACGTGGGGAGCTGGCCCGCGATGGACACCAGGTCGAAACCGGCCACGTCAACGGCGGCCTGCCACTTGCGGGCGACTTGCACGCGCAGTGCGGCCCGCCGCCCCTCAGGCCCCGGCTCTGGAACCCGCGACAGGTGGATCGGCACCTGCTCGATGGCAGCCACCATGGGCTCGGGAGGCGGCCGGCGCCGGGCTTCGGCCTCGACGGCGTCGCGCAGTTGCGACAGGGCGGAGTTGTGATGGCGCCACACCGGGATGCGGCTGCCCGGATCGGGCTCGGCGGCCAGCACGCCGCGCACGATGGTGCGGTCGGCGTCGGCGGGCTGAGCGAAGAAGACGGCGGTGCTGGCCGCTTCGTCGTCTACGGATCCGGCCCGAAGCACTACGTGGTAGTCGCCCTGATCGATGACGGTCATCGGCGTGTCTGCATCGGTGGCGGCGCCATCGCCGTCGCCGGGAACGCCGATGCGAGCCGTGGGAGAGAAGCGATGCCGGCTCAGCGCGTCGATGACCCCCTCGGCTGGGGCGCGCACCGCGATGCCGCGCAAAGCGAAGGCCTGGCCCGACTCCAGCTCGTCGAGCGTCGGCGGCTCGCCGTCGGGGTCAGCGCCCGACCAGACCAGGCCGTAGCGCTCGAGGGCCGGAAATGTCCGGTTGCAGATGGTGCGGGCCGGAGCGTCGGCGGGATGGGCCGGAATGTACGTGCATCCCGCGGTGCGGCTGGCGTAACGCCAGCCGTGGTAGCGGCAGACGAGCTCCCGCCCGTCGTTGGTGCCGACGCTGAGCCGCACCCCCCGATGCAGGCAGCGGTTCTCCCACACGTTCACGAAACTGTCGTCAGCCCGCCATACGGCCAGCTCCCGGCCCAGCAGCCTCCCCCAGAACACGTGGCGGGGCACCAGGTCGCACGAGGACGCCAGCGGGTGCCACAGCCGCTCGGCGCCGGTGCTCACGTCCGCACCCCCTCGACCGCGGGGATCACGCCGTAGGTCACCCCCAGACGGCTCAGCCAGCGCCGGTAGACGATGGCCGAGCGGTCGGCCCGGATCGGTGTCTCCGCCCGGGGGTCCAGCGGCAGGAGCTTGGGGTGCTGGTTCTCGAGGATGGGCTTGTCCTCGGCCATCACGCCCTGCTGGAACCGGCGTAGCTCCCGGTCGGCGCTCACGTCGTCGAGCACGCTGATGAACAGGTGGGCGCGTATGCGGGTCTCGGTGAGGGGATGGATGAAGATGCCGATGGCGTCCATCCTGGCGGCGTCGCTCGGCGACGACTTGTAGAGCATGGCGCTGTAGGGATGCGGCACCCGGTAGACGTACTCGGCCAGCACCGCCTGCGAGGAGGCCGCCGCGGCACGCGGCTGGTAGAAGAGGCAGTCGAAGGACCACAGCTCGCCGTCGCGCTCCTCGACCCGGTACTCGGCCACCTCGGTGTGGGGCTCCTCGCCGAGCACTCCCGCATGCACGTACGGGAAGTGAGCCATGTCCAGGAAGTTCTCCACCGCCCGCGGCGCCGACACCTCGATGCCGACGGTGAGGGCGTTGAGAGTTCGCCGGTCGGCCTCGCGGGTCTCGGGGACGTCGAACACGCCGCCGGAGGGCTCACCCAGCGTGGTCCACAGATACCCGTAGTCGGTGCGGACCTCGAGCTCCCGGTCGGATCCGGCCACGGCCCGGGCCGTGCCGCCGGCATCGATCCAGCAGCGCAGGCGCTCGCCGAGCAGCAGGGTGCGGAGCTCGCCGCGGCGGATCTCGTCCAGATCCGCGACCGCGTGCCACTCGTTGAGGATCACCGGATCCGAACAGACACCCGTCTCAGTCCCCGCCACCGTCATGCCTGTCTCCGTTGACTCTCTCTCTCATTCTCGCCAGCCACAGTAGGGCATGGCCGGGCGGCGGAAGCGATCCGCCGGCCGCGATCAGGCCGGCTCCAGGAAGGCGTCGGGGTCGGTGTCCCCGGTCATTGGTCGCGTCACCCTCCCGGCGCGGGTAGCCCCTCAGCCTCAGCCGGCCCCGTTGCGGGCAGACAGGCTGTAGGCGGCGCGGAGCTGGTCGAACTCGGCCTCGAAGCGTGCCCGCAGCGCGGCCTTCTCGTCGTCTGGCGCCCACGAAGCGGTGATGCCGTCGAGGCTGATGGCCTCCATCTCCTCGAGGCTGTAGTCGAACGCCCCCGCCACCGCCGCGTACTCGTCGGCTATGTCGAAGCTCATCATGCCGGGATCGTCGGAGTTGACGGTGGCCAGGACGCCGAGCTCGCGCTGGCGGGCGTAGGGATGCGACGCCACGTCGGGCACGACGTTGGCGATCATCACGTTGGACGTGGGGCACACCGTCAGCGGTATCTGCCGCTCGATGATCTCGGCTGTCAGTTCGGGATCGTCGAGCAGGCGGAAGCCGTGATCGACGCGGTCGCAGCCGAACTCGCGCACCGCGAGGGCGATGTTGTCCGCCGGCCCGTCCTCGCCGGCGTGCATGGTCCGCTTGAGCCCGTGGCGGCCGGCGGCCTCGTAGGCGGCCGCGAACGGCCGGTGGTCGACCCGCTCCACCGAGTCGGCGCCCATGCCGATCATCAGGTCGCGGTCCTGCGCCCCGGCGAAGTCGGCCATCTCCTCGGCGTGGCCCGCGCCGGAGGGCTTGTCGAAGTCGAGGATCATGCGGCACCCGATGTCCAGGTCGTTGCGGGCGTCGAGCACGGCTGCGGACACCCCGGCCCACACCGTGGTGACCGGAACGCCGAGCTTTATGACGAATCCCGGCGAGAAGAACATCTCCCGGTAGCGCACCCCGGCGTCCACCGCGTCCTGGAGGCACTCGTAGGTGATCCGGTGGAAGTCGTCGGCGCTCTGGAGGCTGGCGCAGACCACGCCGTAGATGTCGAGGAACTGGTTGAGGTCCGTGAACTGGTAGAGGTCGGCCGGATCGTCCACCGGGAACGTGACCCCGTTGGCCTCAGCCAGTTCCTTGATGGTCTCGGCCCGGCTCGCCCCCTCGATGTGGCAGTGCAACTCCACCTTCGGCAGCCGCCTCACGTGCTCTTCGGTTGCGATTGTCATGGTGCCTCCTGGATCGGGGCGGTAGGGATAGAACGCCGGTTGCGGTCGGAGTCGGGGTCGTCGTGGCCGTCATTGTCGATGGTGCCATACCGGACGCCGCGGGCGCGCAGCCACCTGCGGTAGGCGAGGCTGCCCGCGTCGGCCGCCTGGTGCGACTCCATCCTCGGATCGGTGGGCAGCCGCCGGGGCCGCTGGGACTCCACGACATCGATGTCCTGGGAGAAGATCAGCTCGTTGAAGGCCCGCTGGGCGTCGAGGTCGGCAACGGTGTCGTGCACGACCGTCGAGCGCCACACGACGCAGGCGGTCTCGGTGACAGGGCTGGCCACGATCAGGATGGTGAAGCCCCCGGCCCCGCCGCCGTCGTCGCCCGAGGGAACCTTGGTCAGCGTGGCTCCATACGGGTGCGACACCGAGTACTGGTAGCGGACCGGCCCACCACCGGCCGCGGCGGGACCCGGATCGGGCTGCCAGACGACGCAGTCCGTGAACCGCAACTCGTCATCGCGTTGCTCTATGCCGTAGGGGTCAACCTGGGTGTAGGGCTCCTGGCCCAGGTACCCCTCGTGCACGAACGGGAAATGGGCCAGGTCCAGGAAGTTCTCGATGACGCGGGGCCCCGACGACTCGACCCTCACCGGGTCGAGCCACACGGTGCGCTCCGGGTGGGCGGCATGGTCCGGCGCGAGGGGCAGGTTCCGGGGCCGATCCCCGGCGCAGACCCACCAGAAGCCGTATCCGAGCCGCGCCGCAGCGCCCCTGAGGCGGATCCCGGCAGGGACCCGGTCCGGGTGGGCGGGCTGGTGTATGCAGTGGCCGTCGATGTCGAACTGCCAGCCGTGGTAGCCGCAGCGCAGCCGTTCCCCGTCGAAGTCGCCCAGTGTGATCCGTGCGCCCCGGTGGGGACAGGTGTCCACGAACACCTCGACGCGGCCGGAGTTGTCACAGGCCAGCACCCAGCGCTCGTCGAGCAACTCGAACCGAAGCCATCGACCCGCGGCGATGTCGGTGGCGCGGGCCACCGGGAACCACTCGTCGTGTATGGGGTCGGTTCCGGACATCGCTCCTCGAGACTCCGGCCGGTCCCGGCTGGGGCCGCTCAGCGCTCCTCGCGGGAGTACGGGATGGCCAACGCCGCCGGCGCGGCGGTGGATCTCACCCGTCTACCGAGCTTCACCGCCCCCGCCGGGATGAGGATGGCCACCAGCGTCACAACATACGGCAGCATCGAGAGCAGGAAGCTGAGGTCGCTGGCCCCCAGGAAGGGCAGGCCCCAGCCCCGGGCCTGGGCGGTGGTGTCGAGGGAGATCATCGATCCGTACAGCAGGGCCCCGGCCACGGCCCACCCCGGTCTCCAGCCGGCGAAGATGACCACCGCCAGCGCGACCCAGCCCCGCCCCCGGGCTATGTCGGGCGACCAGGTGGGCGTGAACGACAGGACCATGTAGGCGCCGCCCGCCCCCGACAGCGCCGCTCCCAGCACCGAGTAGAAGATCCGCCAGCCGGTGACGCTCACCCCCACCGCGTCGGCCGCGGCCGGATTCTCGCCCACTGCTCGCATGTTCATGCCGTGGCGGGTGCGGAACAGAGCGAACCACAGCACCACCGGCAGCCCGATGTAGGCGATGTACACCACCGGGTCGTGGAAGAGGAACGCCGACACCAGATCGTTGTCGTCGAGCACGCCGCCCGGGTTGACCTCCCGGAACAGGGTCTGGATGGGGGTGCCGTTGCGGTTCGTGCCCAGCTGATTGGACAACCCGATGCCCCCGAGGGCCAGCGCCAGCCCCACCAGCACCTGGCTGGCCCGGAAGGCCACCACGCAGACCGCGAAGATCAGACCGGCCACCGCCGCGGCGATCATGCCGATGAGCATGGCCACCCAGGGGCTCTCCACTCCCCACGACAGCACCGCGATCACCGAGTAAACCGCGCCGATGCCGATGAGCCCCTCCTGGCCGAGGTTGAGCACTCCGACGCGCTCGCCGAGCATGGCCCCGGTGGCCGCCAGCATCACCACCGCGCTGGCCGGGATGGCCGAGCCGATGAGGCTCAGGAAGGCGTTCTCGATGATGGCGAGAATCATGGGCTGGCCCCCTCGGCCACGGCCGCGCTCTCAGCGGCCCCGCCGTCGCCGCCGCCCTCCTTCTCGCGCCGCACGAGCCGGTAACCGGCGGCGATCTCGCCGAGGGCGATGCCGGTCAGGATGACGCCGTAGATCGCGAAGATGATGTACACCGACAGGCCCTTGGTCTGCAGCACCAGCCCCGCGTAGAACATCGCCGCGATGAACAGACCTCCCACTATGACGCCCAGGAACGAGGCGCCGGCCAGGGCGGCCACGATGAACCCCGACAACCCGAACTGGGCCGAGAACCCTGCGTTCATGGCCTGCGCACCGGGCGCGCTCAACTGCAGCATGCCGCCGAGTCCGGCAATGGCGCCGGTGAACAGCATCACCACCATGATCCGGCGCGGCACCAAGATGCCGGCGAAGCCGGCCGCCCGAGGATTGCCGCCGATGGTGTCGATCTCGTAGCCGATGGTCGTGGAGCGGAACACCCACCACAACACGACGGCTATGACGAGAGGAACAAGCAGAGCGATGGTCACCGACTGCGCACCGGGGAGCCCGGCCAGGGTGAACTGGACCTCGCGGGTGGACTGGATCACCGCGGCCGCCTTGTCGCGCCAGAAACCGAGGGCCGACCAGGTCACCAACTGCAGGGCCACGAAGTTCAACAGCAGCGTGGTGATGATCTCGTTCACGTCCCAATAGGCCCGGGCAAACGCGGGCACCAGCATCCAGACCGCCCCGGCCAGCGTGGCCGCCACCGCCATGAGGATCAGCACCAGCCAGCCGGGGCCATCCATGTGGATGCCTACTCCCACCGCAGCCAACGCTCCGATGAGGAACTGGCCGTCTGAGCCGATGTTCCACACCTTCATCCGCAGCGACAGGGCCACGCCCAGAGCGGTCATCAGGATGGGGATGGCCCGCAGGATCACGCCCTCGATGCCTCTCTGGCTGCCGAATACGGCGTCAAGGGCCTGCCAGAAGATCCAGAAGGCGTTGCGCCCGGTGATCAGCAGCAGGATCCCGGCGACGACGATGGCTCCGACCGCCCCGAGGATGCGACAGGTCGCAGTCCGGCGGGCGTCCACCTCCAGACGCCGCTCCAGCCGCCACGGCGTCGCGGTCAGCACCGCGTTGGCGATCGCGCCGAGAGGGGTCACAAAGCACCGCCTGCTCGCCGAGCAATCAGCTCGCTCGCCACCATCACGTCGCCGCCTCGGCTGCCGCGTGACCCCCCATGAGCAGACCGATGCGCTCGCGGTCGGCGTCGGCAGCGTCGAATGTGCCCATGATCCGACCCCCGTACATGACCGCGATGCGGTCACTCATCAACAGCACCTCGTCCAGGTCGTCGGAAATGAGCAGCACGGCGCATCCGCTGTCGCGCCGCTCAAGGATGGTGGTCCTCACCTCCTGGGCCGCGTTCACGTCGAGTCCCCGGGTGGGATGGGCCGCCACCAGCAGGCGATCGGCGGCCAAGGCCTCGCGCCGGGCCACCAGGCGCTGCTGGTTGCCACCCGACATCTGGCCGGCGGAGGAGAACACCGAACGGGTCTGCACCCGGGCCACCTCCACCAATTTCCTGGCAAAGTCGATGACGCCCTGCCGGTTGAGGGTCAGACCCTGGGAGAACTCCCCGGTCCAGTAGTTGTGCAGCACCGCGTTGTCCTTGACCGGCGCCGAGAGGACCATGCCCATCCCGATGCGGTCCTCGGGGATGTGGCCCACGCCCAAGTCGGTGACCGATCGCACCGACAGTGAGTCGAGGCCGGTCCCGTCGAGTCTGATCGTTCCCGACTCGATGGCGCGGAGCGAGCAGATCACCTCGGCCAGTTCGGTCTGGCCGTTGCCCGACACCCCGGCTATCCCGAGGATCTCCCCGGAGCGCACCGTCAGGTCGACGTCGTGCAGCGCGGTGATGCCCCGGTCGTTGGGCGCCGACACGCCACTCAACTCCAGCGCGGGCTCTCCGGTCACCGTCCGGTGCTCGACGTTGAGTATCCGCTCCTCACCGGTCATCAGCCGGGCGATCTCGTTGGCAGTGGCCCCCTCAGTGGGTCGGGTGATCTCTCTGATGCCCTGCCGCAGCACGGTCAGGCGGTCCGACGCTGCCAGGACCTCGCGCAACTTGTGGGTGATGAAGATCACACTGAGCCCGCCGGAGGCCAGCTCCCGGATCACCTTGAAGAGCTCGTCAGCCTCCTTGGCGGTCAACACCGCGGTGGGCTCGTCGAGAATCAGAACGCGGGCGCCGCGAGCCAACACCCGCAGGATCTCCACCCGCTGCTGCTCCCCCACCGACAGCTGCCAGATCTTGGCGGTGGGGTCGACGTGCAGACCCATCTCGCCCATGAAGCGCTCGGCCCGCTCCACCAGGGCCCGCTGGCTGACAACGCCCGGCGTGTCGGGCCAGCCCAGGTGGATGTTCTCGGCCACCGTCATCGGCTCCACCAGCCGGAAGTGCTGGTGGACCATGCCGATGCCGGCGTCGATGGCATGGGCCGGGGCGCGGAAGTCGCGCTCGGTCCCGCCGACGAACACCTGACCGGCATCCGCTCGGTAGATGCCGGCCAGGATGTTGCACAGCGTGGTCTTGCCCGCCCCGTTCTCGCCCACGAGAGCGTGAACCTCGGCCGGGCGCACCTCGAAGTCGACCGCGTCGAGGGCGGCCACGCCCCCGAAGGCCTTGCTGATGCCCCGCGCCTCTACCGCGGGGGATGTGCCGTCGCCGGTCAAATCAGTCGGGGCCGATGATCAGGTCGTGGATCAGACCGGGGAGATGCCCGTGACGCCGTCGACCGGCCAGCTGATTTCGTAAGCCCCGAGCGAGTCGATGGTCTCGCCGGCGGCCAGCCGCTCATTGCCCTCGTTGTCGTTCAGCGGGCCCTCATACACGTGGAGCTCCCCGCTCTTGAGCTGGGCTCCGACAGCGTGCACGGCATCCTGCACGTCCTGGGGAACGTTCGGGCCGAAGTCGCCGATGGGCGTGTCCAGCAGCCACACCTCGTCCTGCGACACCCACGTGCCGTCCAGCACCCGCTGGCACTGCTCGGTGTAGAACGGGCCGAACTCCGACAGGTCGAAGTGGGACACGTACTTGGTGGGCGCAGCCGAGCGGAAGTCGAGGTTCCAGTAACCGGTCCAAACACCGGCCTCCTCGGAGAGCTGCAGGAAGGTGGGCTCGTCCATGACGCCGAACAGGAAGTCCACGCCGCTGTCGAGCAGTGCGTTGGCCGCCTGGGCCGCCTTCTGCGGGTCGAAGAACGTGCTGACCAGCACGGTCTCCACCACCGCGTCGGGGTTGACCGAGCGGGCGCCCAGCAGCAGGCCGTTGACGTCGTTGTAGGCGGTGGCGGTGGGGAACGCGCCGATGTAGCCGATGCGGCCGTTGCCGGCGAGGTGCCCGGCGGCCACGCCCAGCTGGTAGGCGGTCGTCTCGTGGGCCAGGTAGAACGGGAACAGGTTGTCGCTGTAGTAGTGCCCGTTGATCTCGCAGAACTTGGTGTCGGGGGCATTGTCGGACACCTCGGTCAGCAGGCCGGCGTACTCGGTGTTGGCGAAGATGATGTCGTTGCCGTCGTCCACCAGCTGCTGGAACGTCTGGGTGGTGCCGGCGTCGAAACCGATGTTCGGAACGAACGAGGTCTCCAGCCGGTCGCCGAGGGCGGCCTCCGCGGCCAGGCGGCCCCGGTCGTGCTCCTGGGTCCAGCCGTTGTCGTCGGGCGGGCCGATGTACACGAAAGCGGCCTTGATCGAGTCCTTGCCGGCGGGGGCCGCCGCGGTGGTGGTCGGCGCGGCGGTCGTGGTCGCCGGTGCGGCCTCTTCGTCGTCCCCGCATGCGGCCAGCAGCGACCCGCCCACGGCCAAGCCGCCGATCCCGGCGACGCCCATCTTGAGCGCGTCGCGCCGAGACATGCTGGCGCTGGGCGGGAGGATCAGTCCGCGACGGTTCTTCTTGTCGGTCATCTGAGGTGCCTTTCTGTCTTGAGGTTCTCTCGGGTGTTGTGCGACTCTCAGTCGAGCTGGGCGACCAACTCGTCGAATTCGATTGCCCACTCGCGGCGCATCCTGCGCTTCTCGGGCTCGTCGAGCCAGGAGCCGTCGATGCCGTTGAGCATGCACTGGCGGAAGTCCTCCACCTCGAAGCCCATGTGGTTGTGGGCCATGATGTAGTCCTTGGTGGGGTCCGTCTTGAACATGGGCGGGTCGTCGCAGTCCAGGCTGATCTTGATGCCGAACTCACGCATCTGCCCGATGGGGTGGTTGTCGAAGTCGTCGTTGAAGTAGACCCACGCCGTCGACACCGGCGTGCAGGTGAACACGACTCCCTCGTCGCGGCAGCGGCGCATGATGGCCTCGCTCTCGACGACGTGGTAGCCGTGGTCGACCCGCTCGCAGCCGAGCAGGTCGAGGCAGGTCTCTATGTTGCGCGGCGGGGCGTCCTCGGACTGGTGCGCGGTGAGGCGCAGCCCGGCCCGCTCGGCCATGCGGTAGGCCTTCCAGAACCGCTCGGGCGGGTACTCGGCCTCGGCGTAGTCCATGCCGATGCCGATGACCTCGGCGCGGGGATGGTCGATGAGGGTCTCCACCATCTCCACCGCGAGCTCGGGGCTCTCCATGCGGTTGGCGGCCGCGATGAGACGGCACTCGATGCCGTGGTCGGTGCGGGCCGCGTCGATCCCGTCGATGAGGCCGTCCACGCAGGTCTCGTAGTCGACTCCGGCGGCCATGTGGGTGGTGGGGTTGAAGAACATCTCCCGGTAGCGGACGTTGTGGTCGGCCGCCTCGGTGAGGGTCTCGTAGCAGATCCGCTCGAAGTCCTCGCGGTCGATCACCCCGAGGGCGGTGTTGTCGTACATGTGCAGGAACTTGTAGATGTCGGGGTAGTCGTAGAGGTCCTCGGGCTCGTCGTAGTCGGGCAGAGGCACGTTGTGCTTGTTGCAGAGCTCGACCGCGGTACGGGCCTGGACCGACCCCATAAGGTGCAGGTGAAGGCTCACCTTGGGTATCGCCTTAAGGAAGGAATCCATGTCCATGAGCGCGTCAGCCCCCTTGATCGGCACCGATCCGCGGACCCTAGCACCCGACGATGACTCGCTAGCGATTCGCAACTCGCGGACCGAATTGTGTGTTCGCAACGCCGACCTGCTCATGACGATGGACGCCGCCAGGCGCGAGATCCGAGGCGGATGGGTGGCCGTCTCCGGGGGCTTCGTGACCGCGGTGGGAGCCCGGAGGCGAGCCGGAGGCCGACCGCACGATCGACGCCGGCGGCTGCCTGGTGACGCCGGGGCTGACTGGCTCCGAGCGGCGAGAGCCGCCGGTGCCCTCAGAGGATGATCTCGGCCGGGCCTGCCCTCCTCAAGAAGGGCCGGTCGCCATCAACTCCGCTCCTCGTGTTGCTGGAGTTCACTCGTGTTGCTGGAGTTCACTTCGTGTTGCCGGAGTTCAACAGCATAGCGCTTGAGTTGTTCCGCGCTTCTGCGATACCTTGCTGCTTTGCTGTGCTTTCCGGCACGCTCGGCCGCCTCAGCACGATCACACGCCTTGCGAGCGTCCGCCTCGCTGCCTCGAGCCCACCGCGACGCGATCTGGCCCGGTATTGCCATCTCGGGCCACTCGAACGGTTCTTGCCGCTCACCGTGTCTGTCCGTGAATCGTCCCAGGCGCCAGCGTGACGCCCCCGCGAGCGCGACGCTCGCCACAAGCAGCAGTTCCCACGCGGGAAATGTGTCAAGACCCAGCGGCCAAGCCACTAGTGCTGCGACGAACAAGAGCGCGCCGACTCTGGACAGCGTACGCGCGCTGCGATCATTCAGGTAGCTCGCAGGGTACCCGGATTTCCAGGCAGCTCGATAATAGCCCATCAGGCGAGCACGAGACACAACCCCCGCAACTAGGCGATGCGAAAACGAAACCGCTCTCGACCACACCTAGCAACCTGGCCTGTTCGCCACTTTGCAGGGGTTGGTCGGCCTTTGACCCGAACTGTTGGAGTCGCCGCGAATCTTGTTCCTATTGTTCCATGCATTTCTGATGATGCCAGGGCCGCGATTGATTGCTGTAGTTACAGCTGCTCTGCATCCGGCACTTGCCGCGCACCGATGGGCCGTGGCCTTTATTATGGCAATCGCAACGGGAATGATCCAGGCCGGATCCGCTACCACCGGATAGGTCGCGTCCCGATGATCAATCACCTGCACGAGTGTGTTGCCTCTGATGGTAAAGTGGGTTGGAACATCGACACCCTCAGCATCGAACGCCCACGGCGAGCCAATACTACCCACATAGCCTCCAGCGATATCCGTAACATCGATAGAGCCGTCAGGATGAATGAAGGCTGTATGATCCTCAGGGATCGCGAGATCGAAGTGATACTCGGTAGGAGCTGTTGGCTCAGATATTACAAGCAACGCAACGAATGCAGAGTCATCATCAGCACGCTCGGTAAGTAACTCAACGCCAGAAACATCAGCCTCAAATGTGACGGCTTGTGGCAGAAAGCTGGCTTCCTCTCTCGAAACGCTCAGGAGGGACAAGTCCGCAGGCAATCCCTCACGATCAGATCGAGGTTCATCCGCGATATCTCGAGATGCCTCCTTGCTGTCATCCGAGGAATCAAGATCCTCGGAAGAGTCAGGCTGCGATGTATCCGGTAGAAGATCTTCGCCTTGCGACGCATGCTCAAGATCGGCGTCTGACACCTGTGAGTCGTCGTTCTCCTCCGCATCTTCTTCAGGAAGATCCCCAAGTTGACTTCCATGCGGTTGTGTCTCTAGACCATCGGCAGTCTCTTCTGCCAATGCGGACGAAGTTGACAGGCCTATCGCCACCACCGCCAAGACTGCGACGACACTGATCTTTTGAACCATGCCTACATCACTCCCTTCGAATGTACGCCGATCATAGGCTGGGTTCCGGTTCACCCATAGCATGTCATGGCAAGGCTGTCAAGCGTTGAGAGATTGCCTGCCGCACTATCGGGGCGCTATGGCGACGACCGGCCACTCACCACAGCGGGGTGACGGGATCGCCCTTGCGGAACTCGCGGCGCTCGAACAGTTCCTCGGCGGCAGCCTGGGCCTCGGCAGCCACCGCAGCCACATCGACGGAGGCCACTTCGCTGCCCTGCACCAGTCGCCGCCCTTGAACCCAGACGTCGCTCACGTCTCTGGCGCCGGCGGTGAACACCAGGTGGGCGGGAGCGTTGAAGTGCCGCCCGTGCATCACCGGCACGAAGTGCAGCCCGCCGATGTTCACCATGGCGATGTCGGCGTCCTTGCCGACCTCCAGGGTTCCTGTCACGTCGTCGAGGCCGAGCGCGGCCGCGCCGGCGCGGGTTGCCATGTCCAGAATGTCCCACGGGTCGGCCGCGGTCGGGTCCAGGGTGCTGACCTTGGCCAGAAGCGAGGCGAACTTCATCTCGCCCAGCATGTCGAGGTTGTTGTTCTCCTTCTCGCCGTCGGTGCCCAGCCCGACGGTCATGCCCGCGGACCGGTAGTGGCCGATGCGGGCCGGTCCCGAGGCGAGCTTCATGTTGGAGCACGGGCAGTGGGTGGCGGCCGTGCCGGTGCTCGCCATCAGCTCGACCTCCCGGTCGTCGAGCCACACACAGTGGGCGACCACGGTCCGGTCTCCCAGGATGCCCCGGTTGTAGAACTCCTCGATGGGGCGGCGACCGAACAGGCGCAGGCTCTCGGAGACCTCCCAGACCGTCTCGGAGGAGTGGGTGTGGATGCCGGTGTCGAACTCCTCTGCGAGGGCGGCCGCGTCCCGGAACATCTCCGCCGAGCAGTACAGCATGTGCTCCAAGCCGACCCACGACCTCACCCGGCCGCCCGCCGCGGTGCGGTGGGTCTCGAGCAGGCGCCGGTTGGACTCCAAGGACTCGAAGTAGTCGTAGCGGTCGGCGGTGTAGGGGGCCAGGGTGGCCCGGATGCCGATGTCGGTGGCGGCCTCGGCCGAGCCCTCCATGAACCGCCACATGTCCAGCACCGACGTGGTCCCGCCCTGCAGGCACTCGGTGTAGGCCATGTAGGAGGCGGCCTTGGCGATCTCGGGGGTCAGGGCCCGGTGGGCGGGGTCGACGTAGTTCTCGAGCCAGTCGAACAGCGCCAGCGACTCGGCCGTCCCGCGTAGCAGCCCCGAGTGCAGGTGGGCGTTGTGCATGCCCGGCATGACCACGTGGTTGGTGGCGTCCACCACCGGCGCGGTCGCAGCCGCCGGATGGGCCGCGACCTCGTCGATGGAGCCGACGGCCGCGATAGCGCCGTCCACCACCAGGACCGAGCCGGGGTCGTGGCTGATCCTGCGGCCCTCGAGCGGCAGCACGATGCCGCCCCGAATCAGGAAGGTGGTGTTGTCCATGCTTCTGGCCATCTCTCAGATTCCAAGTTGCTTGACTATCGTCTCGATCCGAAGCCCGATGGCGGAGGAGTCGAGCCAGGCCCACAAATCCGCTCGAACCGCCGCGTTCGTCACGCCCTTGCCTTCGACCTGCCGGTGGCGCTGGAACCGTTGCAGGCGGGCAGCAGCCTGATAGCTGGCCTGGTGACCGGCCACTGCGAGGTCGCGGTGTATCGCCGAGCGTGGATCGTAGATCGGCACAGGCAGACGCCAAAGGTGCTTGTGGAGATCACGAGCACCGAACTGGCCCTTCGGCATGTACGGCCTCACCGCCTCAGCCAACATCCGGCAGTTGATCAGTGCAGCCAGGAAATGCGCCTCGGCGTGACTGGAGCAATCGATCCGATAGAGGGAACTGTCCAGGATCGCTGAACTGTTGAGGAGCACCGCTGCGGTCGGATGACCCGACTTCGAGTAGGCGAGGCGTGCTGCGCCGACAGCGAGCTGCGATTCGAGCTTTCCAAAGTAGTCGATCTGGTCCAGGAGGCTGAGATTGTTGTTCTTGGACTTGTGCTCATTCCAGAGCTGCTCGATCGTTCGCCAACGCGATCGCACGCGGTCGCCGACATTGAGAAGATCGAATGATCCATCGGGGTTTCGGGGAATCGAGGCGTCGCCTGCCCTAATCGGGAGCACGGCCTGACAGGGCGCCATCGCGACGAAGGGGGCGATCGTATCGCCGCGGTGGACCTCGAACACATGCTCGCCCTCAACCGACCCGACAATGTCAAGGTCAGGTACATCAAGGTTCTTCCACGGCGTCTTCTCATGGGGGGAACGCACCGTCGACACCTGAAATATCCCCTGCGCTAGGGAAACCTTCGACGGCCACGCCTCCACAAAGAAGAACCGGCGCGGCATGAGCGACGCTCCCTGCCGCGCCCGGCTGACATACGGCGACGCATCCTGCCATCTCGCCGGACCCATAACCCGCGTGAATGTGTTCGGTCCTCCCGCAGGCCCCTCCCATTGCAGGACCTCGCCCGGCAGCGCGCCATCGCCGTCGCGTCGCCGCGCGAACACGACCGAACCCGGCACCGGGAAGAAGCTATTGGGCTCAAGCTTCTCAAGATCCCAAGGCGGTTCGCTCAGGTTGGCCAGCACCGAGCCCCAGCGACCGCTGCGCCACTTGCGGTACTGGTCCTGCCCGAGCGCCGAGTGAGGCATGACCATGGCAGCGCGTCCGCCCTCGGCGAGGTACAGGTCGAAACACCGGGTGTAGAACAGGGCAGCGAGGTCCTGGTGAGGTGCATATTGGCCGCCGGTCCAGATCTCGTAGAGGCCCGTCGAGAGCTGCCGCAGCGCGACTCGCACACCCGCCTCAGCCTGGCTGTAGGTAAGCCATGGCGGGTTGCCGACGATGCGGTCGACCATTCCGTCACGGGTACTGAGCCACCAGGGCCGCACCAGGTTCCGGGTGTAGTACGCCCAGACGTGGTTGCGGTTGCTCGCGTGCAGTCCCTTCAGCATGTTCAGCGTCTCCGACAGCACATCACGGTCACGGCCGGGAGCCACACCAAAGTCGTCGAGGGCACCGGTGGGGTCAAGCCCCGCAGCGACATCCCTCGCGGCGCGGATCATCAGACGGTCAAACTGCCCGCGTTCGGCGACCATGCTCTTCGGGAAGGCCAGCTGAAGTGTCCCTGCGCCGGAGTGCACGGGCAGAACCTCGACATGCAGGTCGGGAGCGTCGCCGAGCAGTGTTCCCGCATCGGACCGGAGTTGCAGACTGTCCCCCAAGTAGACGGGCACAGCCAATTCGCTCACGTTCGCGGCGCCGCTGATCACGTCGCGGGCCGCCAGCACCCAGGTGGCTCTCGCGAGATGCACCGCCACGGGATGAATGTCCACACCGATCACCGATCGTTGCAGTCCGATGAGCGTGTCCTCGGGCCTCATCCCTTCACTGTCGGCAGCCGCGATGTGACGGACGATCGCGGCTCTCAGGAACGTGCCGGAACCGCAGGCTGGATCAAGCACTCGCTGCGACAAGGGCTCGTCCACAACCTGCTCAACGACCGCCTCAGCGAGCCAGTCCGGTGTGTAGTACTCGCCGAGGCGCTTGCGCTCTGCCGGCCCGATGATGCTCTGGTAGAGCACGCGGGCGATGTCATAGTCCGCCGCAGTCCAGTCGAACCGCGCCACCCAGCGGGCTAGCGCTGCGATCTCGTCGCATCCAGAATCGAACTCGCCCGGCCAACCAAAGAAGTCTGACTCCACCACGCCGGCCACTCCCACGGCGTCGCCGAAGGCCATGCCGTCAAGCAGGTGGCCCGGGGTGCTCGCGGCGTGATCCTCCAAGCTCACACCGAACGCGGCTTGCACAGCCAGTGCGACGATGGTTGACAAGTACGTGTGCCGCACGAACAGCCCGTCGAGATCGGCCTCCTTGTTGACGGCCTCGCCGAGAGCGACCGCGAGCAGCGTCTGCCACAGCTCGCGCTTGACGGCCACAGTCGGGGCGCCTCGATTGACCTCGTACAGGTCCGAGAGCGCCGCGACATGTCCGCGGGCCCGCGCACTCGTACCGAATGCCTCCGCAAGAGCCCCGGGCGTGAGAACGCGCCGATGCACAGGCAGCGCCTGCGTACGCGAGGTGATCCACTCGATCCAATCCGGCACGCCGTCCGGGTCGCGCAGTACGAACGTAGATCCTGGCGCGGTCTGATCCACGGGTTCTCCGGGTAGCCGCACGAACCAGCGCCGGCCGTCGGTCAGCACGCCGATTCGGGCATCGGCGCCCGGCCGGCTCAGATAGCCGTCGAGTTGGGCGATGTGGGACGGGTCGGGATCAGCGCCCGACCCCGTGCGCCTCTTGACCTCGATGATCAGATCCTCCGTGCGAATGTCGTTGCGGTCGACCTCAAGCCGGACGTTCTCTCTTCGGGCCAGCCCCGCTTCCACCAACAGATCGACGATCGCGGACTTGATGTCGGCTTCGCTGGAGCGGGTTTCAGCGGGCTGGTTGACCGCCCGTTGATGGTGGTCCAACAAGCGCTCCGCGACCGACTCCACTGCGTGAGACGCGACACCCATCGCAGGCCCCTTCACCCCGGCGGAAAGCGGCTTTGGAGAAGCCTGCGACGACATCCAAGGTACGATAATGTAGCCATTGAGAAGGTCCGGTGATGCCCGCGCAGCCTCCAACTCGTGGGCAAGTGCGTAGCGTCGATGTGTGTCGTCTCCGACAGCACAGCGCAGGGTCAGTGGGAGGCGACCACCACGTTCTCCAGGATCTCGCTGTCGCCGGTGCGCACGTACCACTCCCAGCGGCTCCCGTCAGGATCGGTCACCCAGGTCTCAGCCTTTTCCGCGTAGCAGCACATGGTGTCGTCCACGCCGGTCGTATCCAGGCCCGCGCCGCTGAGGCGCTTCTCGGCTTCGATCACCTGCTCGACCGTCTCGGTCTCCACTCCGAGGTGGTTGATGGTCCCGCCCGCGCCGTCGCAGCAGGAAGGATCGTCCGCAGTGCCGGCGGCCTCGAAGAGGACCAGCTTCAGCGGCGGCTCGTCTATGGCGAAGTTGGCGTAGCCCGGCCTGCGCCTTGCCGGCTCCACTCCGAACATCCGCGAGTAGAACTCCACCGCCTCTTCGAGATTGCCCACATTCAGGGCGAGTTGCAGCCTCACCAATACTCCTCCGGTTCATCCAACGTGCGCCTGGAACAACCAGGAGCCATGGCGAGCGTATTCCACACGGCACGGGGCGGGCGCGGCGACGGCAGGCGGTATGCGGGGTCACCGGACGGGAGCCGGGTTAGCTTCTTGTCATTGGCGCGCTGCGCCCACAGCTCGCAGCGCCGACCGAGGGCGCGGCCGACGGGAAGGAGCCGACAGGGTGAAGAGGGTCCTGGTTGCCGGCGCCGGAGGGTTCATCGGGGGCCACCTGGTCGTGCGGCTGAGCGCGGAGGGCTGCTGGGTGCGGGCCGTCGACCTTTCCGAGCCCGAATACAGGGAACTCCCCGCCGACGAGTTCCTGACCCTCGACCTGCGCGACGCGGACGCTTGCCGAAACGCGCTCGACGGCGGCTTCGACGAGGTGTACCAGCTCGCGGCCGACATGGGCGGCATGGAGTTCATCTCCTCTGCGGAGTGCGAGATCATGCGCAACTCGGCCGCTGTCAACGCCAACATGGTCGAGGCCGCGGCCGCGGCCGGCGTCGGCCGCTACTTCCTGTCGTCGTCGGTGTGCGTGTACCGCGACATGGCGCCCGACGAGCCGCCGTTGAGCGAGGACGACGCCTACCCGGCCAACCCCCACAACGAGTACGGGTGGGAGAAGCTCTACGCCGAGCGCCTGGTGTCGGCCTTCGCCCGGCGTCACGGCTTCGAGGCCCGCATCGGGCGCTTCGAGAACTGCTACGGACCCTTCGGCACCTGGAGGGGTGGGCGTGAGAAGGCGCCGGCGGCCATCGCCCGCAAGGTGGCCGAGACACCCGACGGCGGCGCCATCGACGTGTTCGGCGGAGGAACCACCATCCGGACCTTCGTCTACGTCGAGGACCTGGTGGACGGGGTCCTGCGCCTGACCCGCTCGGAGGAGGACCGTCCGACCAACATCGGCCCGGACGAGAGGGTCACCATCGCCGACCTCGTGAACATCACCGCGGAGGTGGCGGCCAAGCGCATCGGGATCCGTCCCGTGGACGGGCCGCTGGGAGTGGCGGCCCGCAACTTCAGCAAGGAGCGGATCATGTCGCTCGGCTGGGCGCCGCGATATGACCTGCGCCGGGGAATGGACGCGACCTACCGGTGGATCGCCGAGCAGGTGGCCCAGGCGTGAGCGCCCGCTCGTACCTTTATGTCCCGGCAGACCGACCCGAGATGCTGGCCAAGGCGGCCGGGCGCGGCGCGGACGCCCTCATCGTGGATCTCGAGGATGCGGTGGCACCGTCGCGCAAGCTCGAGGCCCGCCGGATCCTGGCGGACTTCCTGCCCGGTTCGGCAGAGACCTGGGTGAGGGTCAACAACCACCCCGGCCTGCTGGCCGACGACCTGGCGGCCTCCGCGGGCGCGGCCGGGATCGTGCTCGCCAAAGCGGAACCCGAGTCGCTGTCGCAGGTGGTCTCGATGACGCCGCTGCCGCTCACACCTCTGATCGAGACCGCAGCCGGGCTGCTGGCCGCAGTGGAGATGGCCTCGGTGGAGGGTGTTGAGAGACTGGCGATCGGCGAGGCCGACCTCAGTGCAGAGCTGGGAGTAACTCTTGGCGCTGATGGCGTGGAGATGCTCTACGCCCGGTCGAAGCTGGTGGTCGCGTCCTCGGCCGCAGGTATCGACGCGCCGACCGGCCCGGTGTTCACCGATTTCCGGGACGCGGACGGGCTCAGGCGCTCGAGCGAGGCCCTGGTCCGGCTCGGTTTCGGAAGCCGGCCTGCCATCCATCCGGCGCAGGTCGAGGCGATCAACGAGGCCTTCACTCCCACCGCGGCGCAACTGGCAGCCGCACGGCAGCTGATGGAGGCCTTCGAGGATGCGCTCGCAGCCGGCGCGGGCGCGGCGGCCTCCGACGGCGTGATGTTCGACGCGGCGGTAGTGCGCCAAGCCCAGCGCGTCCTCGACCGATCCCGCAGCGCGCCATGATCGGATTCGGCAACGGCGACACCAGCCCCCCGAAGGCTGCGCCCGGCCGCGCCGAGGGATAGCACCCGCGGACCGCCCGGCACCATCTGGAACAGGCGCAGGACGTGCGAACCCGCTACTCGGAGGATCAACAGGCCGTAAGTGAGGCCTTCGGCGAGTTGTTCACTCGCGAGGCCACCGGCGAGGCGGTTCGCGCTGCGGAGGCGCGCTGCGGGTTCGACCGGACGCTGTGGGACAAGCTGGCCTCCGCGGGTGCGCCGGGAATGGCGGCACCCGTCGCCGCCGGGGGCGGCGGCGCCTCGCTCGTCGATCTGGCGGTGGTGGTCTACGAGTGGGGACGGCGGATCGCCCCAGTGCCCCTAGTCGAGCACGCGGTGGCGGCCCGGCTGCTGTGCTCCGAGGCCGGCCTGAGCGCGCCACCGGAGCTGCGTGGGGCCGTGGTGTCCGGCGAACTCGTCGCGACGATCGCATTGCAGCCGATCCCGGCTGGAGGCACCGCCCGGCTCGTTCCTGCCGGCGCGGTGGCCGACATGGTCGCCGGCTGCCGGGACGGCGCGCTGGTCCTCGGACGTGACCAGCCGCCCGGTGCGGCCCGCCCCAACACCGCCGATCTGCCCATGGCCGACAGGGACCTGTCCGATGCTGAGATCCTCGCCACCGGCGAGACCGCCCGTCGCGCCTTCGATGTCGCGTCGTCCGAGTGGAAGGCGCTCATGGCTGTGGCCTACGCGGGGCTGGCCGGAGAGGTGCTGGCCATGGGCGTCGCCTACGTGAAGCAGCGCCACCAGTTCGGCGTGCCGGTCGGGTCCTTCCAGGCGGTCCAGCACGGCCTGGCCGACGCAGCCACCCGGGCCGAGGGCGCCCGCCTGCTGGCCTTCCGGGCGGTGTGCGCGGTCGACGCAGGCGCCGCCGGCGGAACCCGGCTCGCGTCGATGGGGCTGCTGTTCGCGGCGGAGTCGGCCCGGTTCGCGTCCGATCGGGTGCTGCAGTACCACGGCGGCTACGGCTACAGCGCCGAGTACGACGTGCAGCTGTACTACCGCCGGGCCGCGGCCTGGCTGCTGCAGCTCGGCGAGCCCGCCACCCAGATCGCCCAGCTCGCCGACGCCGACCTTGGCCCCAAGAGATCAGCGGCCTGATGGACTTCACCCTGCCGGCGCGGGCCGAGGAGTTCCGGATCGAGGTCCAGCAGTTCCTGGCCGAGCACCTCACCGCCGAGATGATCGCCGCGACCCGCGACGGCACGATCCACTCCCCTGCCCTGCACCGGGCCATCGCCGACCGCGGCTGGCTGTCGGGGGCCGTTCCGGCCGAGCTCGGCGGCGGCGGGATGGACCCGGTGGAGCTGTGCGTGCTGCTGGAGGAACTCCAGCTGCATCAGGCGCCCGCCGACGCTCTCGGTGTGGCCGTGGTCACGGTGTCGATGATCCTCGAGCACGGCAACGACTTCCTGCGGTCCGAAGCGGTCCCCCGCCTGCTGGCGGGCGAGGCGCTCGGCTGCTTCGGCTACAGCGAGCCGGAGTCCGGCTCCGACGTCGCCGCGGCCCGCACCCGGGCGATCCGCGACGGTGACGGCTGGGTCATCAACGGTTCGAAGATGTGGACCACCCTGGCCCACGTCGCCGACTACGTGCTGCTGTTGACCCGCACCGACCCCGAAGTCCCCAAGCATCGCGGCCTCACCTTCTTCGTGGTGCCGCTGGACACGCCGGGCATCGAGATCCAGCCGGTCTCCACGATGGGCACCGAGCGTTCCAACGCCACCTTCTACGACGATGTGCGCCTCGGCGACGAGTGGCGCCTGGGCGATGTGAACGGCGGCTGGGCGGTGATGAAGACGGCCCTCAAGTACGAGCGGGGCATCGCCGGAGGGCAGTTCCCGTCACCGCCCGCCATCGAGGCCGCGGTCGACTGGGCCCGCACCGCCCGCCGCAGCGACGGCTCCCGCCCCATCGACGACGGCACCGTTCGCCACAAGCTGGTGCAGGCCATGATCGACGTGGAGGTGTGCCGCAGCTTCGCCTACCACACCGCCGCGCTGGCCTCCGAGGGCGCCATGTTCGGGGTCGAGGGGTCGATGACCAAGCTGTTCGCGTCGGAGTCCTACAAGAAGCACTGCGGCTGGTTCCTCGA
>LXNI01000749.1_pt1 | contig 34936 bp, 19 predicted proteins | sample 809091 | NCBI WGS metagenome assembly LXNI01 (sample SAMN04870527, study PRJNA318959) | sponge metagenome | biome: 01000161; feature: marine sponge reef; material: water | host: Sarcotragus foetidus | place: Greece: Milos, Mediterranean Sea | collected 2013-05-29 | depth 5-7 m
TCAAGTAAATGAGAAATCTCACTTATTCGCTCGGACGCTCCCAAGGATTAACTCGAAAATCTCATACGAAATCAACTGCATTTTTTAATTGTCGCCGGCTTTAATTCTGATTGTCGCCAGACACCAGCCAACTTCTTTGCGTTGCCTTGGCTTCTAGGTAATGACCTGTACGTGATGATGCGATAAGTACTAGTCATTTCGTTCATAAACAAACGGCCAAAAATTTGGTAAACCGAGAAACGGGCATGGCATCACTGCCAATGATGCTGGAGTTAGCACTGGGTCGGACCGCCATCTGGCCAGTGTCTCTGTTTGCCGTCCGACTGCTGGAAAGGTTCCCGCGAGTTGCAGTTGAGTACATAATTCCCCAACAGAACATACTACCTGTCGAACCCCATTGAAATAACCCTCTGCAAGCTCGAAATACGCAAAGTTGTATGATATGTGATATATTTCAAGTATAATCTTGTAGATGTTTGAACCGAAGAGGAAATATCCCATGTCGCGCCTCCTGTTACTTGTTTTTCTCGCATTTACCGTGCCATTTACGGCTTGGGGTCAAAATGCAGGAATCTTTATCTCACAGGAAGATGCCCTCGCGATACGAGACGCACAGGGCCGTTACGCCTTACTCGATGAGGCAATCGCCTTGGCAAAAGAGACCATGGAGGTTGCATTCTCGCACCCCATGGAAGTACCCAACCCTGGAGAAGCCGGAGGATACGAGCACGAACGACACAAACAAAACTATCGCGAAATGCGCTACGCCGGGTTGCTCTACAGCATCACCGGGGAGGATAAGTACGCGGCTTTTGTACGCGATATGCTGGAGATGTACGCGGTCCTTTATCCAACCCTCGGCCCGCACCCGCTAGCACATCATCAGAGACCAGGCAAAATTTTCCACCAAACTCTGAACGAAGAGGTTTGGCTCGTGCATACGAGTATTGCTTACGACTGCGTATATGATTGGCTCTCGGAAGAGGAACGGGCCCGGTTCGAGGCCAATATCTTTCGCCCCATGGCCGACTGGTTTCATATCCGTAACAAAGCAGAGTTTGACCGCATTCATAACCACGGTACCTGGGCCGTAGCTGCGGTCGGCATGATTGCATATGTAATGGGTGACCTAGCACTGGTCGAAAAGTCCCTGCACGGCTCGGACCTGGATGGAAAGGGTGGATTCCTGGCACAACTAGACCTGCTGTTTTCACCGGATGGATATTACATGGAAGGGCCGTACTATATCCGCTATGCATTGATGCCCTTCTTCTATTTTGCCGAGGCTGTGGAGCGGATGCAGCCAGAAGTGGGCATTTATGAATACCGTGACCAGATCTTACGGAAAGCCTACTACGCAGCTGTTCAAACTTCATTCCCCAACGGAGTTTTTCCACCGATCAACGATGCATCGTTAACGATGGATGTGGCAGCACCCGAGGTCATTCTAGCCAACGCCCTGACCTACGATCGCTTCGGAATGGATGAAGATCTTTTGGGCATCGCCAAAATCCAGGGGCGTGCCTCTTTGAGTGGAGCCGGATTAAAGCTTGCCCGTGATTTTGATGCCAGTGAATCGGATCCTCAAATTGCCTGGCCCTCGGTGGAATTCAGCGATGGAAGCAACGGTACCTCCGGTGGGCTGGGAATTCTCCGAATGGGAGAAGATATGGAACAGTCCATGCTCCTCATGAAGTACGGCGTACACGGAGGAGGTCATGGACACTTCGATAAGTTGCACTTTATCTTCTTTGATCAGGGACGACAGGTCATTCGCGATTACGGGTTTGGTAGATGGGTCAATGTGGAGCCCAAGTTCGGCGGACGCTATCTGCCAGAAAACGACACTTACGCGATGCAGACTATTGCACACAATACTGTGGTTGTCGACGGAGTGACACAAAACATGGGGGATGAAGACACTGCAGAGTCGATGTCTGCCAAACGACACTTTTTTGAAGCAGGGGATGCGCGTGCTATTGCCATGAGCGCGCATGCTGACACATATTATGACGGCGTGGATATGCAGCGAACTATGCTACTCATTAAGGATGAAACACTCCCATATCCGGTCGTTGTAGACCTGTATCGCTTAACCAGCGATATCACTCACCAATATGATTACCCCCTGCACTATTCCGGCCAGAACATTACCTCGAACCTGCAATTCGAGACGAATACGAACGTACTGCAGCCATTGGGGGATAGTCATGGCTATCAGCACATCTGGCAAACAGCACATGCCAGCACAGATTCATCCATCCAATTTACCTGGTTGGACGGTCATCGGTACTATTCGCTGATCTCTTCTGCCTGGCCGGAAAGTGAAGTGCATCTTGGACGCACCGGCGCAAACGATCCTGATTTTAACCTGCAATCGCATCCCCTTCTCGTCCTGCGTCGTCAGGCCGAAAACATGCTTTTTGCATCCGTCATTGAACCCCATGGCTACTTCAATGAAGCCCGAGAAAGATCCGCACAGGCCAGACCCCGAGTCACTGGAGTGAACGTCGTGGGCCATTCGGATGTCGCCAGTGTAATTGAGATCACAGGTCAGGAAGGCCTCCGCTGGCGGGTTATAGTCTCGAACCAGTCTGAGGAAGCAACTGGACAACAGGAGGTTACGTTCGGTGATCAATCTTTCCGGTGGACAGGAAATTATCAGGTTGAATTTCTGAGCGACTCAGAAGCAGAAAATTGACCTGCAATCACGCTTTCCACAAATATCCTAATCGCCTCCAAATCATTCCTACACTTAAAGTACTAACACGAAAACGACAGCATGAATACAGATCTGAGCGGCAAGGTGGCGCTGGTGACCGGAGGGGGGAGAGATATCGGAAGGTGGATCGTCTATGGTTTGGCTAAAGCAGGCGCGTCTGTCATCGTTAATTATCACTCCAGCAAGAACGATGCGGAGGAGACCGTTGCGGAAGTTGCCGGTTTCGGCGGCCAGGCTATTGCAATAAAAGCAGACGTAACTCAGACAACAGACGTAAAGCGACTGCTCACTGAAGGCACAGAAGCCTTTGGGGGATCCCTTGATGTACTGGTCAATAACGCCGGCGGTCTACTGGCCCGCAAAAAGCTCGACGAGATGGACGAAGCATTCTGGGACGCCGTTATGGCAGTAAATCTCAAATCTGTCTTTCTCGTTTCTCAGGCTGCATTGCCGTACATGAAGCCTGGTGGAACGATTGTGAACTTGGCATCACTCGCGGCCCGCGACGGTGGCGGAGGAGGATCAATTGCCTATGCGACCGCGAAAGGTGGGGTCCTGACCATGACCCGTGGAATGGCGAAAGAACTGTCGGCACGCAACATCCGCGTGAATTGCGTCTCACCAGGCCTCATAAATACGACGTTTCACGACACGTTTACACCCAATAACGTTCGGAAAATGATTGCCGGAAAGACGGCCGTGGGCCGTGAAGGTGAATCTGAAGATGTAGCCAATATCGTCGCTTTTCTTGCGTCAGATGCCTCTGCATATGTGAATGGCGAGTCTGTGGAAGTGAATGGCGGCCTTTACTTCGTCTGATTGATCCCGAAGACCGACCAGTCGATGGATAATCCTGGAGTATTTGATGCGCAAAAATGGTTGTCAGAACGATTAATCTGGTTTCTTGCTGACGATCGATACTCTCCGTTTGCTCGAACCCGATCAATAACTCCCGGCCTAGGTAGACGCATTGCATCCTAACCCAAGGGCTAATGATGCCATTCTCATGAATTCGACCGCTAAGCTTGTGCTGCTTGCATTGCTAACTGCACCGCTACTTCTGAGTAGTGCAGGATGTAACTCCTCACAAGACAGCGTTGAGCTCCGTTTGGCACATGTACTGGATTCCACGCATCCGGTACACCGTGGAATGGCTTACATGGGAGAACGTTTAGAAGAGCTCTCGGGAGGCACTATGCGGGTGAAAATTTATCCCAGTGGACAGTTGGGCAACGAACGAGAATCTGTAGAGCTGCTCCAGCTCGGCACACTCGACATGGCAAAAACCGCCTCTAGTGTGATTGAGAATTTTGTGCCCGCCATGGGTGTTTACAGTCTTCCATACCTCTTTGAGAATCAAGATCACCTCTGGAAGGCGCTTCAAGGCGACGTAGGAAAGGAGATACTGCTGCAAGGATTACCCTACCGGATACGTGGATTATGTTATTACGATGCCGGATTCCGAAGCTTTTATATACATGACCAAAGGGTCGATACTCCCGATGATCTCCAAGGATTGAAAATTCGTGTGATGCGAAGTAATCTTTCTATCCAAACAATTAATCTACTCGGTGCAAATGCTACGCCAATGGCTTATGGAGAACTCTATACAGCGCTGCAGCAAGGTGTAGTGGATGGTGCAGAAAACAATCCACCAAATTTCTACGGATCCAAGCATTTTGAGCAAGCCCGGTACTATACCCTGGATGAACACGCCGCCCCTCCAGATGTCCTACTGATTGGCACGCATACATGGAATAAGCTGTCCACCCAACAACAAGCATGGCTTACCCAAGCGGTTGAGGAATCGGTAACGTTCCAGCGAAGATTGTGGAATGAGGCAAGCCAGGAAGCTCTAAGAGCTGTAGAGGAAGACGGAGTGACCGTCGTTCGCCCAGATAAAAGGCCCTTTCAGGAAGCCGTTCTACCGCTCTATGAATCTCTTGGAGGTACCGCACTGGAACCCTGGGCCAAACGGATCCGGGACCTTAATACCCAAGCACCGTGACAGCGATATGACACGCATTATTGACAAGACTCTTGCAGGATTGCTGGTCGCCTTAATGTCGATCATGGTAGTCACTGTATCTTGGCAGGTCGTTACACGCTTTCTGCTTAACAGCCCCAGTTCGTACACGGAGGAATTATCAACTTACCTGCTCATCTGGATTAGTCTACTGGGTGCAGCATACGCTTTACGTGTACGTGCACACCTTGGTATTGACGTGCTTGTACGGAAGCTGCCAGATACCCAACGGCGATCTGTTCATGTGTTCGCCCATATCATTATTATCATTTTTTCTGTGGTGGCTCTGGTCTTTGGAGGCAGTTGGCTCGTGTATGTGACATTAGATCTGAATCAGCTTTCTGCAGCTTTTCAGGTCCCCATAGGCTACGTCTATCTTGTGCTTCCGCTAAGCGGACTTCTGATGACATACTACAGTCTAATTGCAATTCGAGAAAACCCGGATCAAGAGAGCCCTACACTCTTGTCTGATGGTTGAGACACAAATCATGAACCCGAACTAATCAGCTGTAAATGGGCGTTGCCGTACTTGTACTTGTGGTGAGCTTCTTGATTCTGCTCCTGTTGGATGTGCCAGTAGCCTATTGCTTGGGCATGTCTACATTGCTCACCATGGTCGTGGCCGTAGACTTTGTGCCCGCGGTCAGCACAACAGCACAACGCATTGCTACGGGCTTGGACAGCTTTACTTTATTAGCCATCCCATTCTTCATTCTGGCAGGTAATTTGATGGGCCGCGGGGGAATTGCCCGCCGTCTTATTGCATTTGCCCGCGCCTTGATCGGGGCACTCCCAGGAGGTCTCGCACTTGTAAATATCATTGCGTGCATGCTGTTTGGCTCTATTTCAGGTTCAGGGATTGCTGCTGCTGCTGCAATAGGATCTGTCATGCACCCTAAGATGGTTGACGGTGGCTACTCACCCGGCTTCAGCGCCGCGGTCAATGTGTCCTCTGCCACAACAGGATTGCTGATTCCCCCCAGTAACGTTCTGATTGTGTATTCGCTTGCCAGCGGCACGGTTTCAGTTGCTGCGTTGTTCGTTGCTGGATATATGCCCGGCATTCTCATTGGAGGACTGCTGATGGTAGTAGCAGCGTTCGTGGCACACCGAAAGGGATATGGTAAGGGCGAGCGTATACCGCTTCAGGAAGTATTCGTGCATTTTGCTCGCGCATTACCAAGCCTAACCTTGGTCGTGGTTGTCATCGGAGGAATTATAGCGGGGATATTTACGGCGACCGAAGCTGCTGCCATTGCAGTACTCTACGCACTTGTGCTCGTGCTGCTCTATCGCGAGGTACGAATCCGGGAGCTTTATGACGTTTTGCTTAGCAGTGTGACTACCACCGCCGTAGTCATGCTCCTCATCGGCGCCTCGCTGGCACTCTCCTGGGTGCTTTCTTTTGAAGATATTCCGCAAGGCATTGCGGAATCACTTTTAGCGATCAGTGACAACAAGATCATTGTACTCCTCCTGATAAATGTGCTGTTGTTGATGGTTGGCACATTCATGGACATGACGCCAGCCATCCTGATCTTTACACCTATTTTTCTACCGGTTGTCGTGGGATTTGGTATCGATCCGCTCCACTTCGGTATCCTGATGGTAGCTAATCTCTGTATCGGTCTCTGTACTCCACCTGTGGGTACGGTACTGTTTGCAGGTGCAGGAATTTCCGGGGTAACCGTACCTGCGATGATTCGGCCTCTGGCTCCCCTGTATGTAGCCATGCTGGTCGCACTGATATTGATTACTTTTGTCCCCCAAATCACTTTAGTGATCCCCCGACTCTTCGGTCTCTAAACTATCTTACATCACATTCTTCACACTTAAGTAACGCAACCAGGAGCACAACTCCAATACTCCGTTTTCCTAATCCATGGCTCAGCAATTCGCATCCGTAGGTAGACCCCAGCTTCTCAGCCATTCCGTGGTAGAGGCCATCGAAAACTCAATTCGCGAAAAGAAATTGATGCCCGGAATGCGACTTTCGTCCGAATTAGACTTATGCTCTCAATTTGGAGTAAGCAGAACCGTACTAAGGGAAGCCCTACGCATGCTTTCAGGGCGAGGACTGATCCGTATTGAAAAAGGACGTGGCATTTTTGTATCCGAACTCTCTGCTGAAACAGTGAGTACCCCACTGGAAATGTATCTACAGCAACATGGTGGAGATCTCAAGTTCATTGACATCATCAAAGCCAGACAGCTAATCGAGCCACCGATAGCAGCAGAGGCAGCACTGCATTACACACCAGACGATGCTAAGCAACTGCAAGAGGATTTTGATGCAATGCAAGCATGGACCGGGAGAAACGAAGGATTGGCCAACCTGGACCTTGCATTCCATCAACACATCGCAATTGCATCCGGAAATAGTATTATGCCACTCCTGATTGCACCAATTCACGCACTCATGCCACAAATCAAATCCTCAGTCCACAAAGCGGTTGAAGATGCGAAGTCCTCAGCGATCGAATGGCACGGGCGAATCCTGGAATCTATTCTCATGCGAGACGCAGAAGCTGCCCGCACTAACATGGAGCACCACCTGAGAGAATCAGAGAATCACTTATCCCAGATGTTATCTGCCCAGAAAATTCCTGATCCCTCGGATATTGACACATAGATTGTATCCCACCCCGACTATAACAGCACCTCCTGATTCCTTCAGATTTCTCCAAGCCGCGCTTTGAGCTGATACCGGTACAGGGACGGGATCGTAAGCTCCCCCGACCGATTTATGCCTTCGTAATAGCCACCAGGCCCAGCCTGCATACGTACCGGCACATCGCTCGACAAGCCCACAACGACAACGCTGTCTCCCAATGCGCCCAGGTGAGCGGGTGGGCGTATGGCCGCGAAACGATCGTAATTGATCTTAGTGTTCCATAGTACCAGCGGTGAACGTAATTCCACATCCCAGAGTGGCCCACCAATTGAGTCACCTTGCATAGTAAGTGCTTCATACAAATTAGGATGGGCACAGCCCGCATCATAAATGCGCCCTATGGAACTGGTCGTGACTACATTAAAACCACCTTCGCCCGTGCAACCAACAGGATGCAGTGTATTGGAATGAACGCGAACGTTCTCCATCAGGATTTGCTTCGAGTCCTGTGTGAGAATGCCGAAATGACCTCCCCGTCCAGTGATTAAAATATTCGCAAGTGTTACTTGGGAAGCCGTATCCAGGATTATTCCCGCATCTGAATTATTGATCTCCACATCTCGCACCCATCCATGTCTCACATTTTCGAAGTACACTGCATTGTATCCATCCTCAAGATGATGTCCTCCGTACGGAACGGAAGCGAACTCTATACTGAGATGCTCCACACCAACCTCGACAGAGGACTCCGACATTGCCAGATACGGTTCTAATTCTGGCGTGAAGTCGACTGACAGTGATTCCTTTGCATCCACCACGTTGCCCTCCTGCGCGGTTATCGTGACGTCCTGGAAGCTTTGGAGCACGTTATCTGCACTTGTATCTCGACGTCCAGAGAGAGTGGATGTGGAAGATGCTCCTGCCCGTGTTACAGGCCCTCGAAACCAAAATACCCCGCCCCGACTAGAATACGGCGACGGTGCTCTCCCTTGGACCTCGAGTGTATCAGGTAACTCACTGAATTCATCTGCGACATCCATAGCACCAAGAGGCTTCTCTATACTGATTACAGTCTCACCAACTCCACTCCCCCGCATAATCAAACTGTCCCGTTCCAGGAGCATCACACCAGACAGGTGAAACCGTCCCTTTGGAATACCAACAACAACCCATCCTTTCTGACTATGCACCGCTTGCATTGCCCGCTTAAACGCCTCCGTGTCGTCATTCATATCATCGCCGGTTGCGCCATAATCAGTCACATCCAGCGTTACTTCGAGATCTGGCGGACGCTCTTCTCCCCTTCTGTAACCCGCGTAAGAAAAATCAGTCAAAGTGCGTGTTGAATCCGCCAAAATATTTGGAGTCCAAGGCTGCCCCCACCATGAAGGTCCAACGTCGGACGGTGAAAGAGGCCGGTGTGTAGGCGAAGCCCCCTTCCCTGATGCTGGCCCTTCGGGAGATGGATATTGCATACCGTGAAGACCGCTTATCAGCTCTGGGTTCTCCCAGCGTATGCCATTGGGCTCTGGGATGCCTAATTGCGTTCCGTAGAATACATTTTCACTCCACGTAACGTCGTCAGCAGACACATACGCAGTGACCACAGATTTATTGCTTTCTGTAAAAATGACATTATGACCTAACAGAACATCCTCTGGCAGAAGTGTCTTTTCTCCGTCTGCTCCCAATCCAAAAAGTATGCTCACCCGTGTCCCAACAAACGTATTGTGGGTAATAATTGGGCGCTTAACTTGAAAATATCGATTCAGAGGCGAGTTGGGTATACCGTTCATCACTGAAAGTGACGCACGTGATGAATCTCCCTCCAGTTCGGAAAAATAGTTGTGCGTAACCAAATGGTCCTCTCCTATGACCCGTACTCCACCCGTACCAGGCTTTCCTCTGCCCAGAAACCAGTTCTCCTTGATGGTAGCATGGTTACCATGGCGCAAGGTTAATGCGCCTTGCGCTTCAAGGAAAGTGTTGTGGCGATAAGTATTGTGCCCAGACTTGTTGGAGATAATTTCGTGCTCGCCGTTGGTGCGCTCAAACAGGTTGTGCTCCACCACCGTATAGGAATCCTGCATAGAGCGGCTGCTAGTGCCAATGCGAATGGTTTCACCGCCATTCTTACCCAGCTTCGGGCGATGTCCGAAGTGGTTATGGTCAATCCGGTGGTAGTTGGGTTCGTCGGCCGGTGGATCTTCCAGCCATACCACAAGCGTGGCTCCATCGTGCGTCTTGCCTGCAAAATAGCAGTGATCTACTCGATTGTGTGTGCCGTACAGGGATACCCATTTGTACTGCAGTAACCAGTTAGCTGGGTTGAACTCTGTCACTGCACAGTTCGTGATGCGGCTATGATGGGCCGCCCTATCCGTGCGGAATGCGATCACGTGTCCTCGATCCAGTGCTCCCCGATGAAACCACAACCCTTCTACTTTCAGATACTGTCCACCGATTCGGAGACGCGAACGACCGGTCAGGATCACATCTCCGGGGGTTTCTGCACGAACAGTAATTGAATCACCTTCTGCACCATCCGCATCAAATACCAGATCTGCATCGCGCCACGTACCGTTGGCCATAGTGATTGTATCACCCGGCTGGGCGTGGCGGACAGCCTCCCGGAACTCACCCACTGTATGCACCAGTGTATTATCCGGTGCGACTGGAGCTACGGTTGCCAGTCCAAATGCTAATAAGATGCTTAGCCTGATCAATGCTTAATCAAGGTATGCTTCATACGTAAATCGTCCGCTTCGACTACAATAAAATAGATCCCGGGAACAAGCCCGGATCCATCAAACGTGGTAAGGTAATTGCCTGGATTCCTGGTACCATCAGCCTGTGTAGCCACCTCGCGCCCCAACAGGTCATAGACGCTCAGCTGCACAAAGCCGGGGGTTTCAAGCTTAAAATCAACCGTAACGGTAGATCTAAACGGATTAGGATACACCTGCACAGTTGCGATCGATGCTGTAGACGCAGGCCGCTCAGAATGCAATACTAGGCTGAGGTACGACGGACCAACATCCTGTGATGTGAGAGGTCGATAAAGGACCGGAGATAAGCTGATTTCATCGGCTCCAATATCAGGGGTCCCATCCCGTTCCTGCCCATCAATGTCATGCGTTACAAAGTCTATTGCGGTAGCTGCCCCCACCGCTACGCTCGTACTGGGTATTCGCCATAGATCTTGATCAAGAACAAGTGCTGGATCAGCAATGAGTATACCGTCAACCTGCCCAATACCAAGGTCAGCTCCAAAGAACACGTTAGACATATAGGTGATATTGAGCGGTGTATCCTCGTACTCTATGATCGGTCCGTTGCGGGTCACGACTAAGTTATTAGCAATCTGGAGTCCATCAGGGGCGAGGGACTGCTCCGAACTCCTTCCAGCTCCCATGACGAATGTCTCTTCAACATCGACAAATGTGTTGAAAGCCACCACTGCATCCTTAACTTGAAAATATCTGTTAAGCGGAGAATTCGGAATACCGTTGACAACAGCCAAGGCAGCACGGTAACCCGTGCCTCTCAAGCCTTGGAAATAGTTGTTGTAAACCCTGTGTCGCTCGCCAATAACCCGAACACCACCTGTTCCTGACTTGCCTTCCCCTAAAAAATAGTTGCCATACACACTGGCTTCATTGCCATGCCGTAGCGTCAACGTGCCTGATGAGCGCCGGAAGGTATTGTGTCGGAAAATATTGTTGCCAGTCTTGTTCGAGATGATTTCGATCTCTCCATCACATTCCTCAAAGAGATTATGCTCCACAGTCACATTGGCATCCTGCATTGAGCGGCTGCTGGTGCCAATACGAATGGTTTCTCCACCATTCTTGCCCAGCTCTGGACGGGATCCGAAGTAGTTATTATCGATCCGATGCCACACTGGGCTGTCGTTAGGCGGATCACGCAACCACACCACGACCGTTGCACCGTCGTGGCTTTTCCCGGCAAAATGACAATGATCAACACGATTGTGTGCGCCGTAAATAGAAACCCACTTATACTCCGTCAAATAGCTTGGAGGATTATAGTTGGTTATGGTACAGTTTGTAAGCCGGCTATGGGTGGTCAAACGTGAGGACGAACGCCTGAACTCGATAAGATGCCCACTGCGCAACGCACCTTGGTCAAACCATAAGCCGTCCACCTTGAGATACGCTCCACCAATCTTCAATCGGGAGTTGCCATTCAGGATCACCTGCCCGGGGGTTTCGGCCCGGAGCGTGATCGAATCCCCTTCGGCACCTTGGGCATAGAACGAAATCTCCACATCGGTCCAAGTACCATTTGCCATTACGATGGTATCCCCTGGCCCTGAAGAAGCAATGGCACTGGCGAGTTCCTGCGGGGTGCTAGCCATTCGCTCCACCTGCGCATAAGCTGCAAGCGGAGCGAAAAGCAAGCACAATAAAAACTTGATGCTGGCCTGCCAGCACAATGTGATCCTAGGCAACAGACTACTTGGCTACCACGAACTTCCGCCATGTAACTTGGCCATCTACACTAAGCTTGTAGAAGTAGGTACCAGGTGCCTGCCGATCCATGGAAAGAGTTACTGTGTGGGCACCGGCGGGTTCAAAGCCTTCCTTGATTTGCGCTACGCGCCGGCCGAGCAGGTCATACAATTCCAGCGTAACATGTCCCTGACGTTCCATCCGATACGGAATCGTCGTCTGTGATCGGAACGGGTTCGGGTAGTTCTGCCCAAGCACAAAACCCAATTCCTTTGGAACAATCAGATTTTCGGCAGCGGTATTAGTTTCCAGCCAACGCATATCGCCAATCCCCATCCCATCAGACCCGGCCATGCGCAGTGCATTTGCCATTGGAATGGTGAAGTCCAAATTGTCTGGATCGGCGAATTCGGGATCAATATTGTACATGTCCGTCGCCGTTGAAGTCCCGTTGAGGACGACGGGAGCCACCATAAAGGTATCCGAATAAGAAATCATCGAATTTCCCTCCAGTTTCACGCTGAATTCTGAGTCCATTTTGCCGTTAGCAATGATGCTGTTGGTGATCATCACATTCTGGAATCCCCGCGGATAGAAAGCACGCCCGTTGCCATGGCCACAGTTGTGGCATGTGATTCGGTCCATGACCACCTCCGGCTCAGGGGTTGAGTCATCAGCATCACCCGCGTAGATGTAGATGGCCGCCTGGCGCGTGTTGGTAAAGGTGCTGTTGGTTACTTCAAAGTACCCGAAATTGTAGAGTCCGCTGTTTGAGGCCTCGTCTTTGCTTCTAAGGCCTTCCTTACCCGAACCGTTGAAAATGGAATTCCTGAATATCAGCGAATCCGCGAAAGTTCCTGGATAGTGGCGAAGGAAATTGCCATCACTGCCGGCCACAACATCGTGCAGGTAACTGTTGGTGACCTTGAGCACCATGTTGGAATCCACATCTGCGCCGTCAATGCGAAGAAGATATTTAGCATTGAAATCTGTACCGGCCTGGCCATCTATCTCTATACCGTCCAAGTGCAGAGAATTGTAAATGCGGAACACAACGCGAGTGTTTTCATCCGGCTCGTTATTCTTTAGTACCGGCCGCTCATCAAGTCCGTCGGCAGCGCGGACAGTAAGCGGCATGCGGACAGTGAGCTGATCGTCGTTGAGATATTCGCCCCCGGCATCGGTCAACTCAATAATATCGCCAGGTCCGGCCATATCCACGGCATCCAAAATGGTATTTTGACCTGCCGCAACCATGTGCACCACGGGAGAACTCACCCCCTCCGGCCACCACCGCGGATCACCAAGGGTTGCACCATCCATGCCCACCCCGATGAGCGGGCTGTTTGGCATGAGCGTGAAGTCGCCGTTTGCTGCATCAACAAACATTGGATCCTCTGCATACAGGTGCATGATCGTCGGATCCCCTCCTCCTCTCCAGCCTCCACCAAGACTGACATTGAGCGTGTCACTGTATGCCAAGGTGGACCCTTCAACCATCCAAGGTGCGCCCAGCGTCTTGTTGGTTGCATTGACGATGTCGTAGTTGTCCACCATAATCGTGTTGGTCACGGTTGCATTATCTACTCCTTTCAGATTTAGGAAATAATGACCCACATTATGCATGGTCACATGATCAATGACAACCTCTGGACCGTCATGACTTGGATTTGCTTCCGCATACCCGCCATACACGCTGATCCCATCGTTCTTGATGTTCCAGAAAGTGGAATTGGAGACCTCGAAATATTTCACATTAAAAAACCCGAAGTCTGGACGATCGCTGTCTTCATCGCGTACCCGGATAGCTTCCTTGCCTGTGTTGAAGACCAAAGTGTTTCGAACAATAATTGAATCTGCCATCGTTGCACTATAGGCTCGGAATGCATTTCCGTCGGATGAATGCACGATATCATGAAAATAGCAATCGATAATCTTCAGCACATAGCCTTTCTTCACATTATCCCCCGCATCGCCGGGACCACTACCGGTACGAATCCCATACTTGGTCTGTTCGCCCTGATGTGCCAGCCCATCAAATTCAAGACCGATCAGGGTCATATCGCCGTAGAGACGGATGATATCCTTTGTGCCGTCCGTTCCGTTATTTATCAGCACCGGGCGGTTCATGAGCCCTGGGGCCGCCATAATCGTGAGCGTAAGAGAGCTATCTGGTTTCAGTTCATCGTCATTTAGATACTGGCCCCCATCCGTCGTTAAGACGAGCGTGTCTCCCGGCACAGCCGCTGCTACTGCATCGAGTATCGTGTTTTGACCGGCTTCTACTTCAATGCTTTGCTGGGCAAGAGCCGGCCTCAATCCCAGGAATACTAGGGCAATGATGAGCCCTAAATAGGTGGTTATAGTTGTGCGCATAGCGGCAATTCGTTTAGTTGTTAGGGGCTAAATATACATCATACGCATGTATGATGTAATACAAGTTAAGAAATTTCGGTGATAACTACAAACCGGATCCATCAACCCTTGCATTATCCGCTCACTTAAAGGCCATGTCAGAGCAATTTTTCTGTAATGCTGCTCATCTCGCAACTCGACGATCTGTTGTTACCAGTGCAGTAGACACGACTCCATAAGTGGGTTTCCAGTTTCTATCATCATCTAACGCGCATAACTCGGCCCAACAATGTCACACCGCGCGCGTCCGTCAAGCGTACGAAGTATACAGCAGAAGGTGCAGGTGAACCAGATGCCGTATATCCATCCCACACGATACGGATAGTTTCGGTGCCGACTATATGTTCTGCTTTAAGCTCACGTATCCGTTGGCCCAGGAGATTGTACACCTCAGCAGTAAGTGGACCAGTATGGTTCACCGATGCCTCCAGTGTCACGTAGTGACTGAATGGATTTGGATAAGCTTGTAACTGCTCTGGAGTAATACGAGTGGGGATCAGATCAATACTCGTCTTCTCCAAGCCAATCAATAGACGATCCGTTTGAAAAGTAAACGGGCTTGGCTGCCCATTAACACGAACCTCCTGCACCAACTCTGCACCCGTCATAACTACTTCGATCTGTGCAGATGGATGCACCGCAGGCATAGCAATATCAAGGACTCCACTCATGCTGGCATCCAAAGCAAGCGTCACCTTTGAATCTGAGGAAATCTCTATCTCTGCACTCTTGAATAGATTCGCTCCGCGAACAGCCAGATTCTGCCATCCTGCATCAGTGTTCCGTAACCACGCGAAAGTCCCATCAGTAGCAAATTCGCCCAACTCACGTAACTCTGACCGTGCTTGGAGAAAAAAGTAATCCAGCGAATCAGATCTGACAAGCCTTGCGGCTACATAGGCCTCACTACTTAAATCATCCAGGTCTGGAACGGACGTCCCAGACTTTGCCGGTAGGAGTAATTGCATGAATGCTGCTTCCTGACCGACTTGCACTGCTTCAACATACCGCTCATGACGCTCATCCTTGAACAGGCTGATGTAGCCGGTTGACACCGTCAAATCCGCAGACTCAGGTAACACAAATGCATCCAGTCTTGCTGCCGCCCCGTAACGATTTCCGAAAGGAGACCATGATATGTAGTGACCCGCCTGATCAAATGATCCGCGTCCATGCAAATAAGATCGATAAGTATGCTCCTCAGACCCGTAAAGCAGATCTGAAACAACAAAAAAATCCTGATCAATAAAGGCGATACTCCGGCGTAGACTCACATCATTCGGACGAACATACCCGCTCTCCTTTTCTGCAAACCCGAAAAATTTGGAATCAATCTCATAACGGGCCGAAGGAGTAACGTTAAATACAAACGGGCTGCTAAACAGATTATCCGCCACCGGCGGATGCCCATCTGCAGTTATAATGTTGTGGGCACGGGCCGTAAGGTACCAGGAACTGCGCCGATCATCAGAGAATCCAGAAGGTCCATAGCCTGCATCCGGAGCTAAAATGGCATCGTTTCCCCCCAGGAAAAAGGACAGCTGATCTGGATGATTATGATTGTCGGCGTCGGCAACACCGTGAAACAATAAATAACGGTCATCCACTGTACCTTCCCAGTTCGCCCGAAATACCACCTGACCACCTTCCAGAAATTGATTAGGAGAAGCCGTTGGCGCAACGGATTCAATGGAACTGTCGAATAGGATGTACTCGTCGATTTCCCACGTTACGTCCACGGTTGCACCCGTGTAATTATGTTCAATAAGGTGAGTATTCTCGAAATTCCACTGACAAATGGCTGCAAAATCTGCATCTGTGTTCAAGGAGGTAGGTACGCCTCTGTATGCTGCGGCTACCATATGGGTGGGCGCCGGCTTGAGATAGGAGTCCTCTATATTCGGAATTTGACCACGTCCCGTACGTACTCGGATTGGCCATTCAAACGCCGGCTGATAAGCACTAAATAAATCTACCCCTGATACATTCAGGTAATGCCACAGAAAAGGGATAAAGTTTACTGCATTATACATCCAATAGTGTCCACCTTCACGATAGATTCCGTCTGCACTAAACTGGTACCTTGTCACTGTATTTGCTGCTTCCAGAGCGTGTGAGAGCCAATCTGCGGCCTGATCATGGTCAGAAAGCACCAGTGCCGCAGTGCCGATTGCCCAAGCCGGCTTGGACCGATGATTATGCGGGCGCGGTGCCAAACGGGCCCCAACCATAATATTGTCCCTCAGGTACTGCGTCTCTTCCGCTATGCGACGACGAATTTCGGTGTCCTGATCTGAGGTCAGCTGATTAAAAACCCAGTCATAGGCAGCAGTGTAATTCTGCAACCAGGTTGCACGGTAAATCTCATCATAAGGCTTTTCTCCAGTCTGGGGCACACCGTCATAGGCCACCAGTAATGCCTCAATTGCCCTTTGGAGGGCGGTTGAATCTTCCTCTACCAACCACCAGAAGGCTAATGTCTTTGCTGCTCGAGGGCGATCGTTTTCATCCAGAGTAGACGCATCTTTATCGATGTACCTGAGAGCATCCGATCTGAAGTGCTGCCAAAGAATATAGTACCTTGAACTCTGATCATCCTTGCGCGAACGGAGCTCCGGTATAAAATCCGCGGAAAAGTATAAAGACGGGTGTTGCTCAGCCGCCGGTAATACCGGTGTAGTATCAGTAGCAAAACCCGTGTACGTGTCGTACCTGGGATGCTGAGCTAGAGCATGCGCAGGAACAAGCAGACCAATGAACAGCAGCTGCCGCCAGAAAGGCACAGCAAAATCAGATCGGCCGGAGAACAACATCATAAATAAACACTCGTTTCGATTGGCCGTGTATACTACGGATGCCATTCATAAGCCGGCCAGCTCCTTCTAAAAAGTGTAGGACACACCAAAGAGTACATTATGCTTGCGTATCCGGTTGTAGTCAACATTGGATTCCCATCTATCCTGATAACGCAAGCGCTGAAATTCATATGCGATATCCAGCGTAAGAACGGAAATACTCGTCCCGAGTCCAGTACTGAATGCGTCTCCGGTGGCCGTCTGCCCTATAAGTCCAAAACCTTCGATCCTGAACGGCTGCGGGTCACGCCTGAATCCTGCACGAAGGAACGTGTCTCCTTGAAAATTCCATTCTGCTCCCAAACCTATGCCTTGAACCATTCCCCAATCTGGAGCTGTAGTCACTCCACTGCCTGTGACCTTCAGGTCCGAAAAATTCTGCCAAGAATAATCTGCCACAAGTGTAACGGCCGGTATGGGGCGCAGAGCAACTCCTGCCCTAACCCGGGCGGGTAATCTGACTTTATCCACTCCTACTTGTGTAAGACTTCGCACTTCGCCATCCTGTGTTCGCGCTTGTCCAGTGTTACTGAAGGTGCGCCGCAGGTTACTCGTAAATTGGTATGTAATTCCTACAGTGATCACATCATACTGCCACTGCAAGCCCAGTACCCCTCCCCAGCTGTTGTATTCTGAGGATCCATCCCACGACGTAGCCCCACCAGCGGGTTCATGATCGTAGTCATGAGCATCTTCGCGCAGTATGAATACACCTGTTTCACTGATCTCCTGGCGATCTGACGAACTCCCCCGAGTTCGAGAAATACGCAGTCCAACATGAAAATTTTCGCTCAACTCCAACCCGGCTGCTAAGGAAACAGCCTGCATATATCCTGTGCGCTCCCTCTCAAAAGCCGACCATCGAACAACGATTTCTTCTCCGGGCCTAGGTCGTTCAACAGGGTCCGGCCGAAATTGGCCGATATAGGGATCCAGTACATTATCATTGCGATCATAATCGCCCAATTGTGCGATCTGATGTAGCATAATCCCTACAGTCAGTGCGCGATCCCCCAATCTCAATGGGATTGCCCCCCCTATTGTTGCTAATCGAAATGTGCCCTGACTGTGGGTCCAGTCCGGCTCCGAGAGCGGTTCGCTCCGATATTCATTCGGATCTGCGAAAAAGAGCGACATTCCCGCATAATAGCGATTTGGATTCCAATGCTGCGTTTCTGCCCAATCCTGCTGAAACCAGGCCCCGCTTGCAGAAAGCGCCGGACGAGAAAGACTAGCAAGTCCTGCCGGATTGAGAATCACAGATTCTACAGAACCTGAGAGGGCGGTTACTGCACTGCCCATTCCCCGTGCACGAGCAGTTACTGACTCCTGACGCTCCAATCCCTGAACCGATAGTGGCTGCATTACCCCCTGTCCGTATGACAACGGGGCTACAAACAACAACAGTATCGGGAGTCGACGAAACATGTCTTGCGTTAGTCTATCGAAAGTGAAAATCCAAGCCGGTGCACCGCTCCAAAGGCCTCGCTCATACTGCTATAGCTGTAATCGAACCCGAGTCCCACAGAGGCTATCGGCTGACGTATCCCGAGTCCAAAACTGTAGGATGCTATGTCATAATTGTGCTGATAACCGCCCCGTACATGTATGCGCTGCAAAAATGCATACTCCAGTCCCGCAGCCCACTGTTGATCATAATCATTGGGCTGTATGAGGTCGAAGGTGGCTGTCAAGCGGTTAGCGTCCTGAAATGAAATGAGACCACTGCTACCAATAACATCCACTGCACCACCAAGTCGGAACCGTAACGGGACCGGATAGGAGTCTTCACCGAAGGACACCGGTGCACCAAAGTTCATCACAGATGCACCAAGCCGGAGTGACCGAAACCCCGTTATGTACGTCATTCCAAAGTCAAATAGAAAAGCATTGGCTTCGGAAAGCCACAGGCTTTCATGCGCCATCTTGGCCGTGAGGCCGGCGGAAAACCGATCCGTGAATGCTCTGGCATACGACACGCCAAGCACCCAACTCCGTAATGAGAAGGTTGTACCCGTCAGACCCGGGTTATACACTTGTGTTCCCCCCTGGTCAACAAACCCAAGATGGTCCACACGCGTCTCCTGAAAATCCCCCATGTCTGCCATGTAAAAATGTACGCCCGCATGCCCCCAAGATCCAAGAGATGCACCATAGGCAACACCATAATGCGCTGTATCCAGCAACCAATCCACCCGGTCAATCACGAGACTGTGTCCCGCCGTGCGCGTCAGCCCGGCTGGGTTCCAGTAGAGCGCATGCGCTCCTTCGGCTATAGCACTGTACGCAGTACCAAGGCCCATCGAACGGGCATCGGGGGCCACACTCAGAAATTGCATAGACGATGTTCCCACCTTCTGCCCATGAGCGGTTGGTAAAAACAAACCACTGGCGAACAGAAGGACCAATGCAGCTATGCTGCTTGATGTTCTCCGTCTCATTTGATCACCGTAAATTTGCCGCGATAAATTTCCCCGTCGGGAGTCTGTACAACAAAGAAATAGACTCCTGAAGCAATCTCCTGGTCGTTACGGGTTACTTGAAACCAGGGGGTGGAATACTGAGATGCATCATGCTCTATCGTATCCACGAGCTGTCCGTTGTATGAATAAATCTCGATTGTAGCACGCTCCGGCAACCCATAGAAGCCAATTTGCTGCGCTGAATTACCACCCCCTCCACTTGTGAAACCACTGCTGAGATGGAAGGGATTAGGCACAGCATGCACTTCGATCAGCGTCTCAGCAGCTCCGAGCTTGGAGGTTACTTCCATGAGGTTGGTCTTTCCGCTTTCATTGCCTTGGGCATCCAAGGATGTGACTGCGTACCACTGTGACTCCCCGACCGTCGTTTCTGTGTCTATGAACTCGTACAAATCTGCCTCTGTCAGATTATTAGCACTACCAACAGGAATCTCTGCCAGCGTCTGCCATGGTCCGATCGCTGCCTGTGAGCGCTGAACTCGGTAAGTAACCACTGGACCCGTCAATCTTGGATGTGAAAAAGATTCCTGCGCACGCCCCCAACGCAGAACCGAGTGTGCCCTGTCGTTATTGGTAATCCTGACAATAGGTGCTGGAGGTGGTGTAGGTATCTGATAAACCCCATCAGGCGGGTTATCTTCCGGCCAGAGAGGCAGTACGGGTGCCCTGCCTGTGTAGGCATTGTAGGCCATATCGGCCACATCTTTGACGGTTCGGACATCCGAGTTTACATAGTCTGGATAACCAAACTCTCCGATATAGTTTTCTACAAGTGTTTGACCGGATGCCGGATCAATCACCCGATCTGCAAAATGGGGAACCTCATGCCATGGTAACTGCTCGTCAATTACCTCGCCAAGCCCCCCACCTTCGTCCCACTCCCCAGGTCCACTGGCAGCACCATAACCAACCACCTCAGCCATTGAGAACTCCAACTTGCCTCCTGGCGGAAGGATATACGGTCCAAATACAATGTGGTGACCAACCGCCTTGTAGGATTGCCTAAAATTGAATGCTCCGCGTCCAATCCATCTCAGAGAATCGGGATCTTCGGTGCCCGGTGGCGGAGGGAATACCGTTTCGCGATAGGGAGTGTATGTACCACTCCAGCGTGTGTACGGGACAAGTTTGGGTATCATCTTGTCCTCTCTGGAATTTCCGCTCTCTACCTTGTTCATGAAGGGTTGTTTGAGCGTACTGTCGCTATCAATCATGCGCTCATTCGAAACCCTCGGGTCAAGTGCGATCGTGTTACCCTTAGTAGCCAAGTGGTTGCGACCGTAATACAACATCTGGATACCGGGAGCCTGGGGGGACATCAATCCTCCACCCTGCTCACCTGTAGCAGCGAAATTCGCAAAATATTTTGGGTCTGGCTTGCCGGATTGGGCAAAATCCGCGTTCACACCATTACCCGTGTTAACTACATACCTCAACCAGCGATGCCGGTCGAAATAACCGCGCAGATCGTTCTTGTACATGAAATCATACTCCCACGTACCATACCACCGCTGAAACCCCATCATGGAAGGTGCCACTCCATAATGAAACCCTATGAGCACCTCGTGGAGTGTCTCATTATTATCTGGACTGCCATCTCCGTCCTTATCACCGGTGTTTTCAAACGTATACTCGAATATGATCAAATCGTCATAGTCCGGATAACTCCAGGCGCGACTAGTACGTGTGACAGATATCCCGGTATTGGTGCCCCACTGCGCAATAATGATCTCCTCCGCTTCATTGGGATCATAAGCCGGGTTCAAACTGCCATCGTCTAATAGCGGATAGTTCTCTATGCGTTCAATGGAAATCGGAAAAGAATACACACCGGCAACAGTGATGGGAATATGTTGACCGGCTGATCCACCAAACGAGTACAGGCGCTCGTCGAGATTAAATATGTTCACACCGTCGTACGAGGCTGAAATCGATATTCCGCCTCCAATAATGTTGTGTTGTCCGCTGTACTGCAGACCATCTATGGTCGTAGCTGAATTCCCCGGCCACTCCATGAGTGGATCCAGGGTAATGTCATGATCTCTGTAAAACCACTTGCGACCGATCTCTCCAGTATTATAGACCGTCTCGTGCAGCATGCCACGACGGTGTACACGCTTGTCTCGCAGGACCTGTGCCTGAGTTTCAGGAAGCACTGCTGCCGAAATTAGAATGAGCGCGAGGATACGGACCATTTTATTATTGCCGTAAGTGGTGTCACATGTTTATGACAACGCCAACCCGTATTGAGCGGGGAGCATTGTTGTAAATACGAAACGTCTGCACAGCAGCAAGATCAGGGTTGTTGCTATCTGGCAAAGCATATTCTATGTCTTCTCCGTTCTCATAGCGACGTAGTGTCTCAGAATCCAGGAAAACCCTGTTATAATGGAATACGCGTGCATTAAAGAGGTTGAATATCTCAGCGAAAACATCCAGTTGTGCAATACCAGCACGAATGGTTTTAGTGATCTTGAGATCCGTGTTGTGTTCCCAGGGGGTACGTTCTGTATTCAACTTTGCAAAATTGTCCCCCAACAATTCGCTGGGTGTATACGGCCTGCCACTTCGGGAATCATGGAGAAAGTTTATCCTAAGACGACTTAACGGGTATCCGCCAGCGATCCTTGGACCCCATTCATGTGGGAGGTTGATCCCGGCAATCAACACGAGCGCGTTTGTGCGGTCAAAATTGAGAAGAATATCACGTGGGCTGGGAGCTTGTGTCTGTTCGTCGGTTTCATCAATGATCGGACTGCGCCCCGTTGGAGTTGAGTTCTTTCCGGTAGCTACCGAAAAATGATAGCGCACTGATCCAGAAATAAACCCTCTGCGCTTGTTCAGGCGTAGACTGAAACCACGAATATTTGCGTAATCCCGATTGCCCAGTGACTCATAAAGATTATCATTGGAGTCAATGTAGACCACACGTTGAATCAGGTTTTTAACGTCCTTGTAGTATCCACTCACATCCAATGTGAATCCGCGAGCTACCCCCAGCACCAAGCCGACATCGTAGCTCTTGGTTTCCTCCGGCTTCAAGAGGGGATTACCGAGCCGTCTTGGCTCCACCGTCCCTAGGTTTTCGTTGAAGAGTGTTGTTCTGCTACCAATCAGACTCTCTAGACCAGGACGCTTGAGGTAGCTGCCATAATTGAGATGAAAGACTGCCCGCTCACTGATCGGAAAAGAAAATCCAAGCCGCGGCTGCAGGCGCGCTACGATGGGCGTCTCTTCGGTCGCAGCACTGGTTTCACTGATGAGCGCGGGGTTTGTAGGATCCCTGAATGGAGAGAACGTGTCTGTGTAGTACTGCACATTCTGATCGTAAAAATCAAAGCGCAGTCCTACGTTTGTGATCATTCCCTGAAATTCCATCTTATCCTGAACATAGATGGCCCCTTCGTACGGGCTGGCTTGAAAAAATTCCTGCACAGCACTGGATCGGGAAGAATGATTCAGACGATTCTCAACATTTATATCGTACAGGTTGCCTTGGATACCAGCTTTAATTTCGTGATTATTGGAAACCTGGCTGGTAATGAATCCGACTGCGGAATATGTCCAGGATTCTTCGTCGAAAAAATCATCATCCATGACTCCGGTTCGGAATCCATCCTCCCAATAAAGTCTTTCCCAGACGGATCCATCTGTGATATCATCTCGAAACCGGTTCGGATCAATTACATCTACGCCCTCGCTGAGCTTGGTCCGCATACCGTTCACGGTTAGTTCGTAGTAGGTCCGATCATTCAGAACGTGAGAGTAGACCAACCCTATACCGGCACTTTTGTCCAGCACCTTGTTCGCACCAATTACGCGATCATAGACCCACCTGTAGAAGCCACCGGAGGAAGAGCTAAACTCCTGCTGGTAAACACTACCATACATTCCACTCAACTTCAATTTCTTGCCTGGCCCGGGCTTCGTGACGAAATTGCCCATAACCTGCATTTGCCTATCGGCTTCCGGCGTTGGCAGCATAGGCCATACCCTATTGATCTGGGTTGCTACAAAGAGGCGGCTGTTCTGGGAAATCGGACCACCGAGTGTAAAGTCGATGAGTGCATCCCACCGGTCGTTGTACTGATACCCGACATCACGATGCGTCCGCTGCCACAGGTCGTATGCGAGCTGTGCACCTTCGTCAGGATCAACTCTAGATCCAAAGCCACGACCTACTGCCCCCTGCCATCTCGGTTTGTCGTCATTTTCTGGGTCAGGCGCTTTCCACCACTCCAGGTTATTCATCAGGCGGATGTAGGGATTATTCGCTGGATCAAACACACTCCCTCCGAAATGCTTATAGTTAGGGGTGCGTGTACGAATTTCAGCTCGACTGCTCCATGAGTCTCCTCCCTCCTTGGTGGAGATATTGATAACTCCACTCATGGCGTTGCCATATTCGGCCGCAAACCCACTCGTAATGACCTCTACTTCTTCCACTGCGCTCAGCATGGGCGTGAATGAGCGTGATGAGTTCAAGGGATTTACGATCCCCATACCAGCCAGCACATAGAGTTCTTCGTTGGATCGTCCACCTCTGAAGTGCCCATCATTCACCTCTGCCTGAAGTCCAAGCACATCAGACAGGTCGGTAATACCGGCAATCTGTTCGACTTCCTCCGGGCGGATAATTTCCAGCGTGGCTGTCTGATCGACTTCTACATCCGGGCGCACAGCAATCACGAGTAGTTCATCGCCTTCGGTCAGAGATTCTTCAAGAATGAAATCAACCGTTGTCGTCTTGTTGATATTGACGATAACCTCAGATTGAGTTACGGTTCGGAATCCGATAAAGGATGCTCGTAGACCGTAGGTACCTGGCTCCACATTCAGAATAAAGAATCGACCATCCAGATCTGTGGATGCTCCCCTGGTCGTGCCCACAATAACCACGTTCACGCCGACCATCGCTTCCCCTGCTTCGTCTGTAACGACCCCCGTGATTTTACCGGATTGGGCGCTTACGGAAGTGGCTGTCAGGAGATACACAAGACCAAGCACAACCGCGTATGTAATACCTCGAACGTGCTGCTTCATAACCGATTGCACACTATGCTATATGTAGGATGTCATACATATTTTAACCATTTTTGATCACATATGCAAATAGTTAAGTCATGAATCTCCGAACTATGAACTACACCAAGGCAAATCTTAGGGAATACTCTTCGCCTGATCCATTATCCGGTAGGATTTCGACGAGCCTGACCAAAAATGGCAGAAATTGCCGACGCCGCTCGTGTGGGCAACAGAAATGCTCCGAGAATGATCCTGCCAATCTAACGGACGGGACCTGCTACCCGCCATAAAGGTGATCAAATAGATACGACCAACAAACAGCAGATGGACGTCAGGAAAGCCACGAACGGCATTTAGCGATCTTCCCTTCTGCCGGATCGTCCAATGAGATTAGCTCCGGAAGATGTGCTTATTCCGTGCTTTCGGATTCCTGGAGTTCAAGGAATAATCCGTTCGCGATCTGCCTGATCCAATCGGTCACACTTGTACTGGGTAATAAACCTTGACCATTCGACTGATAGGACAACCCTTCAAGCACCTTTTCATAGGGACCGAATCCATATAATCTGAACGGAAGCACAATGGTGCGCCCGTTGTCCTGTGAGTGTGTCTCGACAAAGTGGCGAATCTCTTTCTCCGACTTCGTGCGCTTATCCTCCCAGTCCTCCCGGAGACAGTGAACAGCAACCGCCCTGAAAAGACCGGTAGACCGAACAGAATCGGCTAAGAGGTCAAGTTTTTGTATCCACTCAGCATTAACCTGATCATCCCCCGAACCGTGTGCGATGATAAGTACAGATTCGGTGCCTGAACTGTCGCTTAGCGCCAGTGCGTTTGCAGCAAGGATCCCTCCCATTTCAGGGGCATCCAGCAAGGCGGTCTCACTTATTTCAACACTAGTTGAAAGGTCAAGTGGCACAGGTTTGGAACCATGATGCGCGTGACCGCCGTGGGAAATAAAAAAAGCTGGTGGATCTTCTCTCAGGCCAAGGAGGTACTCGGTCTGATGCAAAAAAGAATGCGCCGACATAAAAAGCCGCACAACAGCAATACAACCAACATGCTGCTCTTCCAGCTCCGTAACTGCTGCTTTTATCGTGGCCGGATCCGCCATCCCGAAGGCTATAGCCACAGGGAATTCCCCTCTCAACGGCATAACTGCTGTTTCGACTGCTGCATTCCATTGATCACCAGCACCATGTGCCATGACCATGAGCCCGCAAGAATTGGAACTCTGTGCGTCGACTGTAGCTGCAGCCAGCCACATCGTGACGAAAAACAATACGATCCTCATTTGTCTTTGTATCAAGTCTATTTGTCCACGCCAGTATGGAACCTCCCGCGAAAACGCCTGAGACCCTCCAGAATATGTTTGCCGGTGAGAGCAATATAATTTAGATTTAGTCTAAATAAATATTGCACCTAAGGTTCCATGTAATTCGGGGCGGATTATGGTAAACTAGACCGAGTTTCGGTTCAGATGCGGATTGAGCAGTAGCGGCTTCGCCAACAAAGAATGTCTGCGCACGGATACCAGGATCATGTTTATTCCGATGGCATTCACCTCTGAGTCAAGATGTGCCCGCCGGAGTGCTGCCGTTCGTGATGGTCCAGACAATGATTACTGTCTGTGTCAAAACAGGCCGCCTCCGCTATGTGTATCACACTCATTGTACTCCCGTGAGCGAGCATCCCGCCCGCGGAAATAAAGACTCCTCCCAGTGGCAGAAAGCGACTATAGGTTGTAAATTATCCGGTCACTGCAATGGATTTCTTTCTGTGTCTATTCTTCGATCATTCTGGCTCGTAATACTGCTCCTGTCGGCAGCTTGTAATCGGTCGCCGTCTAATCAATCCGCACTGCCAGCAACGGTCGAATACAACTGGCATATCAAACCTGTACTTTCAGATCGCTGCTACAAATGCCACGGACCGGATGATCGGGCTCGCAAGGCAGAATTGCGGCTCGATACACAAGCAAATGCCTACGGAGTAAGTCGTGAAGATTCAACGCAAAGAATTATCGTGCCCGGCAATGCCGCCGCCAGCCTCCTAGTTGAACATATCTCCAGTGAAGACCCCAAACGGCGTATGCCACCGCCGGAAAGTAATCTATCACTTACCACACGGGAAATTGCACTCATAAAGCGCTGGATTGACCAAGGAGCAGACTGGAAACCACACTGGGCATTTACAACCCCCACGCGACCTACCCTGCCGGATGTGCGTAACGAACGCTGGGTTCGCGGCTCCATTGATCACTTCGTATTACGCAGAATCGAGTCTGCCGGGCTTACTCCATCAGATGAAGCAGACCGCGCTAAGCTGCTACGTCGTGTGACGTTTGATCTGACAGGACTGCCACCAACTCCGACCGAGCTCAATGCCTTCCTGAATGATACGCAGGCAGGTGCTTACGAACGCGTAGTGGACGAACTACTTGCACGTCCGACCTACGGAGAACGTATGACCTCCATGTGGCTGGACTTAGCGCGTTACGCCGATACACATGGCTACCAGGATGATCGCCCACGAACAATGTGGCCATGGCGTGACTGGGTCGTACGGGCCTTTAATGAGAACCTTCCCTATGATGACTTCGTGGTTTGGCAGATTGCTGGCGATTTACTCCCCGAAGCCACCTTTGAGCAACGCTTGGCTACCGGGTTTAACCGAAACCATGCCATAACTCAGGAAGGGGGCGTAGTTGCGGAAGAATACTTAACAGAGTATGTCGCCGATCGAACTAATACAACGGCAACTGCCTTCCTGGGACTAACCATGGAGTGTGCACGATGCCACGACCATAAATATGATCCGATCCTGCAGGAAGAGTACTACAGCATGTTCGCGTTCTTTAACGGCGTGAACGAACAAGCCCAGATCAATTACTTTGACCTCGCACCAAGGCCAGCCATCCGGCTTGAAGACCCTGAATTGGAAGCTTCTATTGCACAAACCGAGGCGGGAATCGATTCTCTTGAACAAGTAGTTGCAGGCTGGCCTCAAACGCCACCACCACCTGAGTGGACACCGGATCTTGAGACAACCATCGAATCCGGCCTTCTAACGTCCCTGCCTCTGGACAGCTTAGACGGTCTGGTTTCTCCCGCACGGGCGGGCCCGGATGGTTTAGCGAACACCGGACTGGAAAAAGTACTTGACCCTCCTCTGGTCACCAGAGGGAAGCGCGACAACGGATTAACCTTTGACGGGCAAAATTTTCTAAACCTCGGCCCGGATGCTGACTTCGAGTGGTACGACCGGTTCTCACTGAGCGCCTGGGTACTCGTTCAGGACCAGCCAAAAGATATTGCACTGTTCTCCAAACGAAACGGTGAGCAAAAACGCGGCGGCTACGACCTCGCACGCACTAAAGAGGGTTCGCTCCGCCTCCGCCTAATACACGACGGAGACCATCAGATCTCTGTACAGACAACACGGTCGATTCCGGCAAATACGTGGACCCACGTCTCTGCTACCTACGACGGAAGTGGACGTGCGGAAGGAATTACCCTGTATCTGAATGGTGTTTCAAGCCGCGTTCGTGTTAACGGAGACACGCTTGAGCGTGAAAGTATACTGAACGGAAACGGACTCCTGGCGGGCCATTGGACTCACCGCAATCGCACGATTGGTGATATGGAAGGAGTCACAGATGGTATTCTGGACGATCTCTATGTGCACGCTCGAGCACTCACGGACATGGAAGTCGCCCACTTGGCAAGACAGACACCAGGCCCCCAGATAACAGCCCACTATCAAGCCTACCATGACCCCGAGCTAAACGCGGCTAATGCTACACTGGACAGCTTACGGCGTGCACTCAGGCGTGTGCCTAATGTCATGGTCATGGAAGAAATGCCTATGCCGCGTACTACGCATGTTCTGGATCGTGGTGCATATGATGCGCCTATGGATTCCGTGGGACCGGGGACCCCAACAGCAATCCTGTCCTTTCCAGCCGATTTTCCACGTAACCGGCTTGGACTTGCACAGTGGATTGTGCACGAAGACAACCCACTCACCGCTCGCGTAGCTGTGAACCGCTTCTGGCAACTGCTCTTTGGAGAAGGATTGGTACATACACCGGAAGATTTTGGTAACCAGGGCGCACTACCCTCCCATCCAGCACTGCTTGATTATCTGGCAACAAGATTCATTGACCTAGATTATGACACTAAGGCGCTGATCAAAGAGATTGTCCTGTCTGCTACGTATCGTCAAAGCAACCGGGTAACACGAACCCTTCGGGAGCAGGATCCAAATAATGTGCTGTTAGCTCGTGCTCCGCGCAAGCGATTGTCCGCCGAAATGATGCGCGACAACGCGTTACTGGTCAGCGATCTGCTGAATCCGACGATTGGCGGCGAGCCGGTGCGACCCTATCAACCTGCAGGTCTCTGGAAAGCACTTGCGAATCAGATTGGGGAGAATCGCTATCGCCCCGGCCCGGATGTTCACAGGCGCAGCCTCTATACTTATTGGAAGCGAACTATTCCCCCACCGGCAATGCTGACCTTCGACGCACCAGAGCGCTCGGTGTGTACAGTGGAGCGGCAAACCACGGCGACACCACTGCAATCCTTAGTACTTCTGAACGATCCCCAGTACGTGGAAGCAGCTCGTGCACTTGCCTCTCGCGTCCGTGCCAGTGAAGGAACAAGTCAGCGGGAACAGATCGCGGAAGCCTTTCGCTGGCTTACCTCCAGATCACCGGAAGCGGGAGAGCTCGATGCACTGACTGATCTGCTGGACGAACAAACGAGTAAATTTGAGCAGAACCCAGCCGATGCCCGCGCTCTAGTGTCGGTTGGAATAAACCCACTCAGGCGTACCAGTGATATTGTGCAACTGGCCGCCATGACTGTTGTAACTAGTACAATCCTGAACTTGGATGAAGCTCAATACCGATGAGTGACCCTTTCTATGATGCCGGGTGTTGCATGAACCGCCGGCACTTCTTTTCAAAGCTAAGTCTTGGAATAGGCGGAGCAGCCCTCGCATCCCTGATGGGATGTGCACAAACATCCGATCAATTGGCTGCGGGCTCAGCCTTCCGAGGAATTCTGAACTCGCCTCATATTGCCCCCAAGGCGCGTCGGGTGATTTATCTCTTCCAGAGCGGTGGACCTTCCCAACTTGAACTCTTTGACTATAAGCCCACGCTGCATCAGAGAAGAGGACAGGATCTGCCGGAATCCATCCGGATGGGACAGCGCCTCACCGGCATGACCGCCTATCAGAACTCGCTGCCTCTAGCACCTACCATATATCCGTTTGCACAGCACGGCAACAGCGGTGCATGGATCAGTGATCTATTGCCGTACACCGCCAAGATTGCCGATGAACTCTGCATTGTACGGTCTATGTACACCGAGGCAATCAATCATGACCCAGCCATTACCTTCTTCCAGACCGGCTCGCAACAACCCGGACGCCCCAGTATGGGAGCCTGGTTGAGCTATGGTCTGGGCAGCTCGAACGAGGACCTGCCTACTTTCTGTGTACTCTTGTCCCGTGGGCTCCAGCGCCCACAACCAATCTATTCACGTCTATGGGGCAACGGATTTCTGGCAGCCCTGCATCAGGGAGTACAGTTTCGTGCAGGAGAGGATCCAGTTTTATACCTGAATAACCCGCCCGGACTGAATGCTAGTGACCGGCGCAGTATGCTCAAACACCTGGCCCGTCTGAACGAAATGCATTACGACGTTAGTGGAGATCCAGAAGTCCAGTCACGCATTGCCCAATACGAAATGGCCTACCGGATGCAAACTTCTGTGCCCGATGTAACCGACCTGTCAGACGAGCCCGAAGCGACGTTCGAGCTCTACGGAGAAGCTGCGCGCACACCAGGGACCTATGCAGCCAACTGTCTCTTGGCGCGCCGCCTTGCTGAGCGGGATGTGCGTTTTATTCAACTCTACCATATGGGTTGGGACCAGCACGGCAACCTGCCGCACGACATTGCACTGCAATGCAAGGATACCGACCAACCGTCTGCAGCACTGGTCACCGACCTGAAACAACGGGGTCTACTGAACGATACGCTGGTCATCTGGGGTGGCGAATTCGGCCGCACAAATTATTCGCAGGGCACGCTCACAGAAACAAACTACGGACGAGACCACCATCCGCGATGCTTCACCATCTGGATGGCCGGAGGCGGTGTCAAACCTGGCCTGACTTACGGAGCCACCGATGAATTGGGATACAACATCACCCAGAATCCCGTCCATGTACACGACTTCCAGGCAACGGTCCTCCAATTGCTGGGCATTGAACATGAACGACTCACGTATCGTCATCAGGGGCGCCGGTATAGACTAACAGATGTGCATGGCCATGTGGTTAAGGATCTCTTGGCCTGAAATCATCCGCGCTGTAGTTTGCATAACGCTGCTCATTACAGCCGGATGCGGGGGCGAACTACGTCCACAGGATGCGGCATTGCCGGAAGTCGTTGACTACAATTTCCATATCCGGCCGATCCTTTCGGACCGCTGTTACGCCTGCCATGGTCCTGACGCCAACGCGCGGCAGGCCGATCTGCGCCTGGATGAGGAGGCCGGGGCAAAGCGAGAACGCCCTGCTTCCGGTGGACATGCTATTGTACCGGGAAGTCTCAGAAAGAGTCGTCTGTATTCGCGTATTCGCTCCGATGACCCGGAGGTGCGCATGCCCCCGCTGGAATCAAACCTCTCGCTGTCTGACTACGAAATCGCACTCATCGGCCGATGGATTGAGCAGGGAGCTGTATGGAAACCACATTGGAGCTTCCTGCCGGCCGCAGATTTACGCCTGCCGGTTGTTCAACAATCGGATTGGCCGAACAACGGAATTGACTACTTTACGCTGTCACGTCTTGAGTCGGAAGGGCTGACCCCCGCTCCAGAGGCAGACCCGAGTACGCTCCTTCGACGGGTCACACTCGACTTAACCGGTCTCCCCCCAACGCTAGACGAACTGGACGTTTTTCTTGCGGATACATCTGCCTATGCCTACGAAACGGTTGTAGATCGGCTGCTTAACACACCAGCGTACGGAGAGCATATGGCCTCTATGTGGCTCGACATCGCCAGATACGCAGACACGCATGGGTATCAAAATGATAGAGACCGGTACGTGTGGCCGTGGAGAGACTGGGTCGTGGAAGCCTATAATCAGAATCTGCCCTTTGATGAGTTCGGGACCTGGCAGCTTGCGGGGGACCTACTGCCGAATGCAACGCTGAATCAACGACTGGCTACCACCTTCAACCGTAACCACCGACAAACTAACGAAGGGGGCAGTATCGAAGAAGAGTTCCGTACAGAATACGTGGCTGATCGCGTTAATACGGTGGGGGCGGCATTCATGGGCCTAACCCTCGAGTGCGCACGCTGCCACGATCACAAGTACGATCCGATTACGCAAGCCAACTACTATGGGCTCTTTAGCTTTTTTAACAATGTGGATGAGTCCGGACAGACTTCGCATTTTACAAATGCGGTGCCCGTACCCGCGCTGGATCTGCCTACGCCTGACAAGCAGGAGGAACTGGATCGCCTCGCACGTGAGATCGAAGCAGCTGAGCGTGCGGTTAGTGATCTAGCCGAAGTGTCAAGGAACAGTTTTGCCTCCTGGGATCAACCACTACCGCCAGATACCGATCCAAAGCCCATTCTCGCCTGCGAGTTTGAGCGTCTGAGAGGACAAACGTTACAGTGCAATGATGGCATGCAGGGAGCTGTCGTCTTCACTCCAAATGTGGTGCCTGGCTACCGGGGCCAGGCAGTGGCTTTTGATGGTGAGAGTGGTTTCTCTTTTGCAGGCATGGGCGAGTTCCGGCGAACACAACCCTTTGCAGTCAGCCTCTGGATCAATCCGGGAGAAGATACAGGCGCCATCGTACACCGTACACAAGCTGCACTTGATGCCGGCAGCCGCGGCTGGGAGCTTGCACTCCTGGAAGGTCACCTTGTCGCTCAACTGGCCCATATGTGGCCCCAAAATGCCTTGCGCATCAAAACAATCGATACCCTCCCGCTGGGAGATTGGACTCACGTAGCTATGACCTACGATGGATCCAGCCGCGCCTCCGGTGTACGCCTCTACGTCAATGGCCTCCTTACCAAGGTAGAAACAGTTCGTGATGGTCTTACCCGACACATCACGTACGAAAATATGAATGTACCCCTGCAAATCGCATACCGATTCCGCGATAGCGGTCTGCGCAACGGAGCTGTTGATGAGCTGCGCCTGTACGATCGGATGCTCTATGGCTTTGAGGTTGCACGCCTTGCGGAGAAAAAGGATGTGGTTCTGGATAGAGACGACCTTTTTCAATGGTATCTAACACATGAAGTGATGCCTTGGCAGCGCGCACAGGCTGTCCTCCAAACCCTGCGCGAGAAAGAGAACACACTCCTCGAAGATATCCCGGCAATCATGGTCACCGAGGAGATGTCCTCCCCGCGACTAGCATACATATTGAACCGCGGTCAATATGACGCAAAGGGGGATCCCGTCGAAGCACACACACCGGAAGCCATCCTGCCTTTTCCCGATGATCTACCACGAAACCGTCTCGGTTTGGCTAGGTGGCTGTTTCATCCAGAACACCCGCTTACCGCCCGGGTTGCAGTGAACCGGTACTGGCAAAAGTACTTTGGAACCGGCATTGTGTCAACTCCTGAAGATTTTGGACGCCAGGGAGCCTTACCATCCTTCCCTGAACTGCTGGATTATCTGGCTATGACATTCGTTGACTCCGGATGGAACATCAAGGCTGTGCAGCGCCTGATCTTAACGAGCGCCACCTACCGCCAACAATCTGGAGCTAACCCTGAGCTCCTGGCCCTGGACCCCGATAATAAGTTGTTCGCACGAGGCCCTCGACTTCGCCTGAGTGCAGAGATGGTGCGCGACCAGGCACTTGCAGTCAGTGGACTTCTTGACCGAACGCTTGGTGGACCCGCAGTTAAACCGTACCAGCCGGAAGGGCTCTGGCAGGAAAAAGCCGGTATCAGATATGAGCAGGGTTCCGGTTCCGACCTCTACCGACGCACATTATATACATTCTTCAAGCGTACTTCTCCACCTCCTTCTCTGATCACGTTTGACATGCCAACACGTGCACAATGTGTGATGCGTCGTCAGCGTACGGCTACCCCTATGCAGGCCCTAGTTCTGCTCAATGATCCACAGTACGTGGAAGCAGCCCGTCATATAGCTGCCCGTATGCTCGGAATGGAGACGCTTGAAGATCAAATTGCGCTGGGATTCAGACTGTTGACAGGACGTAACCCGGATTCACCCGAAACGGAAGCATTGAAGGCACTGTATACTGAACAGCTTGAAACATTTTCTAAGGATCCCGAAGCGGCAAGACAATTGCTGAAAACCGGTGAATCTCAACTGCAAGTGGGGCTAAGCTCTATTGAATGGGCTGCACATACAATGGTCGCCAATGCATTGTTATCTTTTGATGAAGCTATTGAGAAGTACTGATGCATGAGTGTTGTAATTATAATCCTCTCAGCACTCGCAGGGACTTTCTGGAGCGCCTTGGCATGGGGCTGGGTGGGCTCGCGCTGTCTTCGCTCGTGAACCCGGCCCTGGCCGCTGGGCCAGATTTGATCCCGCGTGCTAAACGTATCATCTATCTGTTCCAGAGCGGCGGACCTTCGCAGTTCGAGCTGTTCGACTATAAGCCGCGGGTTAACGCCATGCACGGGCAGGAACTGCCGGAATCCGTCCGCAAGGGACAGCGGCTTACCGGCATGACAGGCTTCCAGAACACGTTGCCCCTGGCCCGCTCACACTTTTCTTTTGCTCAACATGGGGAGAGTGGAACCTGGGTGAGCGAATTGATGCCGCATACTGCAGGGATTGTGGATGAATTATGCTTCGTGAAATCCATGCATACCGAAGCGATCAATCATGATCCGGCGATTACATTCTTTCTTACGGGATCACAGATCGCGGGTCGGCCATCATTCGGATCATGGCTCAGCTACGGACTCGGAACAGAAAACGATAACCTGCCTGCATTTTGTGTGCTCATCACCAAAGACAAGGGAGGACAACCACTCTATGCCCGACTTTGGGGGAATGGGTTCCTGCCATCGCAACACCAGGGAGTGCAGTTCAGAAGCGGAATGGATCCCGTGCTTTATCTGAACAACCCTGATGGCGTCTCTTCAAAACAACGACGAATGCAACTTGACCGCCTTCGGGAGTTGCATCAACTGAAAGAAGGCGCGCCCGGATGGGAGCGTATTGAGTCACGGATATCTCAGTACGAAATGGCCTATCGTATGCAAACCTCTGTGCC
>LXNI01000750.1_pt1 | contig 34931 bp, 30 predicted proteins | sample 809091 | NCBI WGS metagenome assembly LXNI01 (sample SAMN04870527, study PRJNA318959) | sponge metagenome | biome: 01000161; feature: marine sponge reef; material: water | host: Sarcotragus foetidus | place: Greece: Milos, Mediterranean Sea | collected 2013-05-29 | depth 5-7 m
GCGTTCGACGCGAACGGGCACGCGGTGGCGGGCGCCGAGTTCTCGTGGGAGTCGAGCGACGACGCGGTGGCGACGGTGGACGGGTCGGGTCTGGTGACGGCCACGGGCAACGGGACGGCGACGGTCACGGCCACGGCGGGAGAAGCTTCGGGATCGGCGGTCGTGACGGTGGCGAAGTCACACGCGCTTGAGATCACCGGAAGCGAGCCTGCGACTATGGTCGAGGGCGGGTCGGCCACCATAAGAGGTTGGGGCTTCTCGTTCGTTCCGGCCCAAAACGCAGTGTCCGTTGGCGGGCTGGCCGCTGCCGTGACATCGGCAACTGACACCACCCTGACAATACAAGTTCCGCGCAGCGACTGCCTGCCCCCGCGCGCCAGTCAACTGCAGGTGGCTCTGGTCAACGAGATCGACACGCTAACCGTGGGTGTGACGCCACGTACCAGGGAAGACCTCGATCTCCCTCAGCACCAATTCCGCTACACTCGTCCAGGCAACGGGTGCCTGCACCTGCCTGGCAATGCGTCAGGTGGAGAATACCTGATCGGCGTCACCTCGATCTCTGAGGATCCGAACTCCCTCACGGCAATCACGCTACACGGAACTCCGGGTGATGCTTCCGTCGTCAGTGCCGCCTCGTACGCCGCCCGCATTCCGGCGTCACTGGCGGGTCTGGAGGGGACGGGTACACTGGGATCCAGCCCCGTCTTGCCAAGGGCGGTAGATCCGCAAATCCACTTCGGCGAACTTCAGAATGCCACCGACACACTACTTCGGCGGAATGCACACGCTCACAGTGATCTGATGGCGAGGAATCTGGACCTGGTGCGGAGATTGGGACGCACGACAGCTCCTGACCGGGGTCGACGAGCAAGTCGAGCGGTGCGATCACTGCAGGTTGGCGACACCCTTGTCCTCTACGCAGACGCCAGGCGAACCTGTACAACGTCGGAAGAGGTGACCGCGCTGGTCCGCCTGGTCGGGGAACATTCGATCTGGCTGGAAGATATCGACAATCCTGGCGACAGGTTCACCGATGCCGAACTGGCGGATCTGGAGGCCTTCTACACGTCCAGCGCCAAGAGGGTGCACGACAGCTATTTCGGCTCGCTCTCGGACGTCGACAGTAACGATGCGGTTATCGTACTTATGACCAAACAGGTGAATCGGATTGAAAACGTCGGCGGATGGGTCTGGTTTGGTGATCTCTACTCCAGGCAGACGTGCCCGACGAGTAATCATGCCGAGATCTTCTATGTGATGGTTCCGGACTCGGCCGGATCCGTTGGGAGGAGGGTGACCAAGCAGCAATTGCTCGAGTACTATCCCAGCCTCGTGACCCATGAAGTCACCCACCTGATTCAGGCAAACGCCTGGGCTTTCGGCTCAGCAGGGCCCAAGACCAGGTGGGAGATCGAGGGCGGTGCGACGTTGGCCGAGCAACTGGTTGCATACCGCGTGTTCGGACACGAGTCTGGCCAGAACCTGGGATGGTCGGACTACAGACGGGGAGAGAACTGGTACTGGGGCGCGTGGGTCGCTGACTTGGCGAACTTCTTTGGATGGGATTCGGACAACAATGGCCGCGTTGAGAATGCGCCCGAGCAATGCAGTTGGATCGGTTACCCCAGAGAAGGGAATAATGGCCCTTGTAAGAGGCCGTTTGCCGCCGTATACGGCGTGCCTGCCATGGTCTTTCGGCTCGTCATGGACACTTGGGGGACCAGCTATCCCGGTGGGGAATCGGCGTTGATGAAGCGCCTGACGCAGTCGCCCGAGAGAGGGTTCGCGTCGCTCCAAGACGTCAGTTCCGTCAGGATCGAAGAAATTCTGGCTCACTTCTACATTGCATTGTGGGCGGACGGGAGAGAGTATGACGGAGTCACATTTGATGTCATTAGGTCCTGGAACATCTATGATATCATGAGCCATTTCCACGCCGACCTCCAGTTGATGCCCTACGCCACCAGTTCGGCGGAACCTGGTGTTACGGCGAGAATTCGGGCAGGTTCCTCCGTCTATCTCCATTGGACTCCCAGCGGCGCTCTCAGCCCTACGAGTATCAGGGTGACAGCTCCAAACGGCGGAGCTGCGGACAATATATTCGTTTGGGGACTCAGGCTTCGATGAGAGCGGCCGGCCAGGCGAGACGGGCGTCCCCGCTTGTACAGGTACGGTATTCACGAGACACCCGGCCTCGCCGAGGTGAGACCCTCTGGGTTCCGCCACTGCGCGGTATTCCCCAGTTGCCAACCACGTGGCAGTGTGTAATCGTTACACACCACACTGGAACACCTTGGGAGGAGAACAACATGGCCAAGCGGGTCAACTTCATGCTGGACGACGACTCCTGGCGCGTCATCGAACGGCTGCCGCGCGGCACTCGCAGCCGCGCTGTCAACGCCGCGATCCGCGAGTGGGCAGGCACTTCCAAAAGACAGGACGCCGCAGCCCGGATGGATGCCCTGCGCGCGCGCTTGCCGGCGGTCCGGACCGGCCGGATCGTCGGGTGGATTCGCGAGGGGCGGGAGCAGGGGCTGCCGTGATCGTAACGCCCGACGCATCGGTCCTTCTGAAGTGGGTTCTTCCCGGGAACGACGAGCAGGACACGGACGCGGCCCTCGCGCTGCGCGACGGAGCGGTGGCCGGGACCATCGACCTGGTGGTTCCCCAGCTTTGGATCTACGAGGTGGGCAACACGCTGGCGAGGCGGTTTCCGGATGATGCCGGCGAATTGCTGGAATCGCTGGCCGACTTCGGCCTGACCGAGGCGCCACCGGACTCCGACTGGACAGTCCGCGCCGTTTCCCTGTCCGTGAAGTACGGAGTCACATTCTGCGGCGCGGCGTACCATGCCGTGGCGCTCGGCCTCGGGGGTGTGTTCGTCACGGCGGACGAACGATACGTGCGTCGCGCCTCGGCGGCCGGGGGCGTCTCGTCCCTGCGGCTCTGGCAAGCCGGGTGACGGGAACCAGGCTGTCCGCGGGCGCTCTGGCGGTCCTTCTCATCCCCGTTTCGGCCGCCGCCCAGCAGCCTGGGCTGTCCGGCTACTACCTGAACGTCGGGACGCACGTCGCGGAAAGCCTGGTCGGGCCCGCCGGAGCCTCCGGCGTCCAGCGGCTGCGCGTCATGTGGAACGCGTCGCCGGGGCCGTTTCGACTTGACGCGGCGTACGAGCATACTCTGACCCTGCGCCAGGCCGGGGCCTCGTTGGGAGCGCAGCTTTTCACGGCGACCGGGACCGAAACCGGAGGCGACTGGCTGCCGCTGGACGGCGAGATCGAGTCGAGCGAACGCATGTTGTGGCGACACCGGGTGGACCGGCTCAGCGTGCGGGTCGACCTGGGCGCCAACGCCGACCTGATCGTGGGACGACAGCCCGTCTCGTGGGCGACGACCCTCTTCCTCACCCCCGCCGACCCCTTCTCCCCCTTCGACCCTGCGGACCCCTTCCGCGAATACCGGGCCGGCGTGGACGCGGCGCGGCTGCGCGTCTACCGGGGCGCGTTCACGCAGTTCGAGGTTGTTGCGCGGATCGGCGCCCGGGAGAGCGTCACCGTGCTCGGGCGGGTGAGCTCGAACTTCCGAGGCTGGGATCTGGGCACGTGGGGCGGTGTGGTGCACGACACCCCTGGCGCGGCCGCGTTCCTGAGTGGGTCGGTGGGGCTGTGGGCGCTCCGGGCGGAGGCCGCGGTGCGCGAGGACGGCAACTCGGTCGCATTGCGGGGCGCGTTGGGAATGGACCGCACCTTCGCGGTGGCCGGGCGGGATCTGTACCTGGTGGTCGAAGTGCAGCGCGACGGGCTCGGAGCGACCTCGCCGGCGAGATTGCTTGAGGCGGCGGCGAGCCGCGCGTTTTCCCAGGGCGAGATGCAGGTGCTGGGGCGCGAGGTGGGGGCCGTGCAGCTCTCGTACGCGCTGCATCCGCTGGTGTCGGCGAGCGGTCTGGTGCTGGGCAATTTTCGGGACGGGTCGTTTATTGCGTCGCCGGGGGTGAACTGGTCGGTGTCGGAGAGTGTGGCGGTTCGCGTGGGGGCGTACTACGGGGTGGGGGAGGGGGTGGTGGTGGATGGGGAGGATGTGGGGTTGGGGTCGGAGTTCGGGGCGCTGCCGAAGGTGGTGTTCGGGTCGTTGAACTGGTTTTTCTAGGGGGGGGTGTGTGCGGTCACCGCCTTGACCGACCCCTCTGCCGGTGGGCATGATGGAGTAATGCAATCAGGACCCGGGAGTGCTCGACATGGCAAACCACTTCGTTCAGCCTCGCATTGACCAGGCCGCGCAAGAGGAGGTCGGCGGGTTCCTGGCGTCCATGGGCCCGACCGTGTCCGGCGCGTTGCGGCTGCTGCGTAAGGCGCGGCGGTTCCCGCGCGAGCATCCGATACGAAGACACCTCTCCTCGCTTGCGGTCGTACCCATCCTGGCTCTCACGGGTTGCAACGACCCCGTCCGGCCCTCACCCTGGGACGATGTCTCAGGAACCTTCCGAGGCGCCATGAATGCGATCACCAACCCCGACTTTCGCTTCCGGGGCACCATAACCCTGGACATGACGCAGGCCGACAGCATCCTGTCCGGCACCTACCAGTATGACGCCACATTCACCCTTGACGGGGAGGACCTGAGCTTCGTCAACGGCGGGACCATCGCCGGTGCGATTGCCCAGGGCGCGAACCCCGTCATTGATCTGGACCTCACGGACGGCAAGGACTGCCTCTTTGCCGATACCATGACGCTTACCGGACACCACCTGACCGGCGCCAGGCTGATGAACCTGCGCGGCCGGATCGAGTTCGACAACGAAGACTGCGTGTGGTACGCCGGCTTCTTCCACCAGATGTCGCTGGCATCCCTGGAGGAATCCGGATGAGAAACACCGACATTGAATGTGAGTATTCCGGTTATACGGTCGATGATGACAGGATCGATGGTTATCTCACATGTAACAGTGATGACTATGTTGTGGATTGGCCGTTTTTCAATGAACATTGGTAGAAGTTGAGTTGAGGTTGAGTCAATTGGCGGTCGCCCGTTGACCCGTCGACATCGCGCGCAGCGGTCGGGCGCACCAGAGCCGACCGAGTGCCCCGCGGGACCCACCGAAAGGAGGACGCGCCGATGCGAAAGCTGATACTCCGGAACTTTCAGTCGCCCGGTGACATCGTGATGCTCACGGCCGCGGTCCGTGACCTTCACCGGTGCCACCCCGGTCGCTTCCTGACCGATGTCCGTACATCGTGTCCGGCGCTGTGGGAGAACAATCCGTACCTTGTTCCGTTGAACGAGGACGATCCGGACGTGGAAGTCCTGGACTGCCACTATCCGCTGATCCATCGGAGCAACGACACGCCCTGTCACTTCCTTCACGGCTTCATCCACTATCTGAACGAGCAGCTGGGACTACGGATCGAGCCGGGTGCCTTCAAGGGAGACATTCACATCTCGGATGACGAGAAGGGGTGGTTCTCCCGGGTGGAAGAGACGCACGGGGAGTCCACAGCGTTCTGGATCATCGCCGCGGGCGGCAAGCTCGACTACACGATCAAATGGTGGGATCCGGAACGGTACCAGGCTGTCGTCGATCATTTTCGGGGCCGCGTGGAGTTCGTCCAGATTGGGGAGGACGGACATCATCATCCACCGCTCAAAGGGGTCGTCGACATGAGAGGGCAAACCAGTCTCAGGCAGCTCGTGCGGCTGATGTACCACGCACAGGGTGTCGTGACGCCAGTCAGTCTGCCGATGCATCTCGCGGCTGCGGTGGAGGTAAGGCCGGGCATGCCCGCGAACCGCCCGTGTGTGGTCATCGCCGGAGGACGCGAGCCACCCCACTGGACCGCCTATCCGCACCACCAGTTCATCCACTCGGTCGGGGCGCTGCGGTGCTGCGACAACGGGGGTTGCTGGAAGTCCCGAACCGTCCCGCTGGGCGACGGGGACTACAAGGACGGGCCCGACGAACTGTGCGTCGATATCGTGGGCAACCTTCCACGGTGCATGGACATGATCACCGCGGAGGAGGTGATACGCAGGATCGAGTTGTATTTCGACGGTGGGGCCGTCGAGTTCTTGCGTGTCCACAACAAACGCCGCATCGTTGTGAGGACTCAGCTTCCAGGAGGGTGATATGAAGGACCGCGCGACACGGGGAAAGACCACGGATTTGGATGCAAATCGCTACGAGGACCGAAGGGAATTCCTGCGGTTGCTGACGGGGGGCGTGGTGGGTGCCGGGGTGGCGCAGTTGGCCGCCTGCATCCATGTGGAGGTTGCTCCAGAGGAAGATGATGATGAGGAGGAATCGAGTAGCTCTTCGTCGAGCAGTTCGTCGTCCAGCAGCTCGTCCTCCAGCTCATCGAGCTCCAGCAGCAGTTCGTCGTCGAGCAGTTCGTCGTCCAGTTCATCGAGTTCCAGCAGCTCTTCGTCGAGCAGCAGCTCATCGAGTTCGAGTTCCAGTAGCTCTTCGTCTTCGGGTTGACCCGACGGGGGCATCAGCGGAGTCCAGAAACGGAAACCCCGCCACACCCCCCGCCGTATCGAGCCAAGCAACCTCATTCGCCAGGAGGACTTGTCCATGCTCGATCGCAACCCCCTCGCCCGCCGCTCCTTCCTTCCCCTCCTCGCCCTGCTCGCATTTTCCGTCTGCGGGCCGGATTTGAACCTGGACGCCGGCGAACAACTCCACCCGACAGACGAAAACGGCCCCCCGGTCGACGCGGCCCTGATCACGGTTGGCAGCGAACCCGTCGGGCTTTCGGCGGAAGCGCTGGCCGAGTGGCGCGCTGCCCGCGACAGGCTTCTCGGCGCCCGCACGACCCAGGCGCTTGGAACAAACCGCGGCGAGGGTCCGGAGCTCTTCGGCATGATCGGCGATGTCACCTTCGACCGTGACGGGAACGTCGTGGTTCTCGACGCGGTGAACTACGAGGTGCGCATCTTTCGTCCCGATGGAAGTCATCTGCTGAGCTTCGGTCGGAAGGGCGAAGGCCCCATGGAGTTCGACACGCGTCCGCACAGCGTCTCGGTCCTCACTGACGGGAGACTTCTCGTGGGGATGCGTGCCGAGATGAAGACGTTCGCTCCGGTGGCGGGCGGTTACGAGTACCTGGACCGGATCGCCGTGCCGTCCCGGGACATGTGCGTGTCGGCCGCGGAGCGGGTGTTCGTCACCGTCCACCACACGCGCACCAGCGACCGGGTGCTCCACGAGGTGGACCTGACGGGCGACACCACGCTGAGCTTCGGGCACGGGTACCTCCACGAGCAATGGCTGTTCAGGAACCAGCTGTCCGACGGCACGATCGCGTGTCTCGACGATCCGCCCGCAGTCCTCTTCGCCTTCAGTGAACACCCGATTCTGCGGTTGCACCGTCCCGGCGAAGACGAACCGGTCTGGACCGCGGCGCTGGAGGACTATGTTCAGCCGTTCCATGCGGGCGCCATCGACGGCAGCCACATCAGGATGCTGAGCAACAGCGCCGAATTCGTGGACAGGCCCCACGCGTTGGGAAAAGACCACATTGTCCTGCAGACCGGCTACCGGCGTCTGCTCTCGCTACGGGTCCGCACCTACCTGGTCGATGCGGCGACGGGACAGGGGGCGCTCATTTCGGAGGACTTCCCGCGGATGATGAAGATGTTCCCAGGGCGCTTCGTCGCGGGCTGGAACGATCCCTATCCGCGGATCGAGGTGCGGGAAATCCCGTGACCGCACCCCGCATGTCAACTGTGGATGACAAAATGTAAACTGGAGTTTACTGTGCGCCCTTCACTTCCTCCCCAGCAACCTCACCACCTCCCCCACCGTCATCCCCCCCACATCACGCGCCAGCCCTGCCTCACGCACCGCCCCAATCGCCCGCTCAAACCGCCGCCTTTCACCCTCCCCAAGCTCAAACAATCTCGACCCCGACCCCGCGTGCGAGCTCCAGCGCCTCGGTATCGACACGCTCGAACGCCATGGCCCCGGCTACCGATAGCGCACTGTCCGCGGCCTCGTCGATCCACTCCCGCTCCTCCGGCGACAGGGCCTCGTAGGTGTCCCGGTTCCGCACCGCCCCCGACGAACGGCCAGCCGGTCGTGGGTGCCGGTTCACGGCCGCACGCGATGGCGGTGGATGCCAGGGCAACTGTGGCCACCCAGCGCCTCATGAACCGGATTCCGATCGGGAACCGGACCCAGGAGGGACGGCATCATCGCGAACCGAGACTGTCGGCTCGCTTGCGAAACGTCCGGCCAGCAGGTGCCGATACAGCTTCAGCGCCAGGTGCTCTTCCTCCTCCTCCAGCCGGCGCCGGGTGGCCGGTGTCAACAGCATCGTCGTGCACGCCGCGTCGGCGCTCACCGTGGGCGCCATCTTGTCCGAAGGATCGACGGGCCAGATCGCATCGCCCGGCGCGTAATGACGAAAGCGCGTGCCCGCGGCATCGTGGGCGGAAGCCCGGCCGGATGTCAGCAACTGGAGGCCTTCGCCCGGCACGTCCGGCCCCGCGAGGACTTCGCCGGGGGCGTACCGGTGCGGACTCAGCCAGCTGTGCAGCTCGTCGACCATGTCCTCGAAACGGGTTCGCTGCTCCAACTGGCTGTCCAGATCGGCGGCGGCGCGCTCCAGCACCGAGGCGCGGTGCTCGTCGACCCTGCCAGCCTTCGCCTTCCACGACTCGATCACGATCTCCTCACACTGTTCGAGCGCTCGGTCCACATTCGGCTCGACCCCCAGGGCGGCAAACTCCGAGGGGGGAAGGTTGCGCTCCAGGCCGGTCCTCACCTGCTCGGACGGAGCGCTCAGGACCACCTTCACGCCGGCTCTGTTCGCCGTTTTCAGGAACCTCGCCAGCACGTTTACCGCCGAAAAGTCGAAGCCGGACACGTCCGTGAAATCCAGCATCACGCATGCGGGACGCGGGTCGGCGCTCAGCGATTCCCTGAGCTGATCGGCGAGCGGGTAGACGCTTCCGAAGAAGACGTAGCCGCGCAGCCGCCACACCGGCACGCGCTCCCCTTCCTCCTGTAGTATGACGCGGTCCGGGACCGAACGCCCCTTGGTGCTCCGGCGTTCGCGCACCGTGAAGCGCGATCCGACCGGGTCCACCCGGCTCAGGCGCACGGCGAAGAACACCAGAGTGGCCGCCATCCCGGCGCCCACACCCTCGAACAGCCCGAACACCACGGTGACGCCCGCGATCAGCACGATGACGCCGTACTCCGTCCAGGGAAGACGCTTGCGGCTTCTCACGAGTCCCTCGTCCAGCATGCCGAGGCCGGCGAAAACCAGAATGCCCCCCACGAGCGGAACCGGGACCAGGTCCAGCATCCCGTCGCCCAGAAACAGGGCGGCCGCGATGACGAGGGCCGCGATGATCCCGGTGAGGCGGGTGGCTGCGCCGAAGAGTTTGCTGCGCAGCGACGCGGGCACGATCATGCTCGCGGGCGTGCCGCCGCCGAGGCCCGCGACCACGCTCGCGAACCCCGTGGCGCTCAGCTCGCGGTTCCAGTCCAGATCCTGGTTCGCCGCCATCTCGAGGCCGGCGAGATTCATGATCACAACGATGAGCGCGACCAGCACCACGAGGAGGAGGGTGGGGAGCTGTACGGCCATCGCCAACCAGTCCACCTGCGCCAGGTCTGTAGGTCCCAGGGCCGGCCACAGACTGGCTTCGGAGGTGCTCGTCAGCAGCAGGCCCGCCACCCTCGCCTCGTCGCCGGAGATGCCGAGGAGGACCAGCGCGAGGTGGTATGCACCCACGGCAATCGCGACACCGATGGGCAGGATGAGCGGACGGCCCCACCGCTTCATCGCGAAGTACAGGACGGCGCCGAACGCCAACCCGGGGCTCCACTTCCAGAGCTCCGGCGGCCTGACCAGCGCAGGAATCGCGCGCCATTCCGTCTCCACTCCCATCAAGGTCATGGCGGCCAGGCACACGGCTCCCCCGATCCCGGCCACGAAGCCGGCCGCGACCGAAAAGGGGACGAAGCGCACCAGGTTGGCGAGTCCACATTGCCCGATCACGAGAAAGCAGGCGCCGGCGGCGACCGCGCCGATCATGAGCGCCACAATGGTGGTGACGAAAAGGGAGTCGCCCTGGGCACCCATCGTGGCGCCGACCTGTGCCATCACGATGACAAGCGCCGGAGACAGCCCCGATATCGCCCCGCGAAAGCCGCCCGTGAGGGCAATGAGGAAGCAGGCGGCGAAGTTCCCGAACAGCACCAGGCCGATGCCCTGGGAGGAAAACGGAGCCAGCGGACCTGAGAATATCAGGCTCCCGTAGGCGACCTGGGCCACGAGCAGAGCGAGGCCCGAGGTGAAGCCGGTCGCCAGCGCCGGTACAGCCTTCGTCGAGAAGGTGTCGGCGCGAAGTTCCGACGCGAGACTGCGAAGCGATGACCTCACGGGCTCGTTTGCGAGGGATCTGCAGCACCCGCGGACATCGCCAGGCATGCCGGCCAGGAAAACCGGACTCGGCCTTGTTTGCGCGTCAAGAGCTCACTCCCCCTGGGGCCTCGGCCATACACGCTCGTCGTGTCCCTCCAATCTACGCCTGACTCCGAGGTTGCCGCAGTCACAGCAACCCCCGCACCCCCCCCGCCGCCCTCTCCGCGCTGCCACGATTTCGCTCCAGCGCCCTCCGTCCCCCCGCCACCACCGCCTTCGCCGCACCCGGATCCTCCAGCCATCCCGCGATCACCGCCATCGGGTCCTCGCTGACCACCAGTCCCCCTGCCTCCACCAGTTCGGCCACCATCCCCGCGAAGTTCTCGTGGTGCGGCCCGATCACGGCCGGCTTCCCCAGCGCCACCGGTTCCAGCGGGTTGGACCCGCCCATCGGAACCAGACTCCGCCCGACGAACACCGCGTCAGCCAGCATGTAGGCTGCCGGCAGCTCGCCGATCGTGTCGAGGAGAAAAACACGTGGTATACTCTGCCCACCCACACGTATACTCTGCCCACCCTCACGCATGCCCTGACCATACTCCGCCATCCCACCGCCCCCACCCCCCATCCCACCACCCCCACTCCGCCGCCTCATCCCCTCCACCATCCCCGCCACCTCATCCCACCGCTCCGGCCTCCTCGGCGCCAGCAGCAACTGAACCCCCCCGGGCAGCCCGCGCAGCAGCACCTCCTCCTCCCCCGGCCCCGTCGACCCGGCCACGATCAGCGGCCTCCCCCGATCGATCCCCAGCGCCTCTGCCAGCGCCACCGCCTGCGCCTCATCCGGCTCCTTCAGCGCCGCGTCCCACTTCAGACTCCCTCCCACCACCAACCGGTCCGCGGGCACCCCCAACGCCACGAACCGGTCCCTGTACACCTCCGTCTGCGCGCTCACCCAGGCCAGGCGCCGGAACATCCGCCGCGCAAACGGCCTCCACCGGCGATACCCCCGATAACTGCGCTCCGACAGCCGCCCGTTCACCACGCACACCGGAATCCCACGCCGCGCGCACGCAGCCAGGAACGACGGCCAAAGCTCCAGCTCGCCCAGCACCACCAGATCGGGACGGACCCTGTCCAGAAAACGGCCGACCATCCAGGTAAAATCGAGCGGAAAGCGCACCACCTCACGGCGCCCCTCATGGATCCGCGCCGCCCGCTCGAACCCCGTCTCCGTGCTCGCGCTCACCACCACGTCGGGCGCGAGCGGGGAGGCGGCCAGCGCGTCAACGAAGGGTTCCAGCGCATGCGTCTCGCCCACGCTCACGCCGTGGACCAGGATCCGCGGTCCTTCCGCCCGCCGCTCCAGGCCGCCCACCCGCCCGCTGCGGACCTGCACGCCGGTGTGCCGGCTTCCCGTCTGCAGACGCTTCTTCACGGCGTAGGCGACGAGTCCGAGGGCGAGGGCGAAGTCGCGCAGTGGTCCGGTCATGGAGAGGTGCGTGGCAGGGGGTGAACTGCGGCCGGAGACGGGAGTTGTCAGGCCAACACGCTATCATAACCTTCAAGTCATGATTCCCCCCATGATTCCCCCCGATGCGCGCAAGATCCTCGTGGTGCGCCTCTCGGCGCGGGGCGATGTCGTGCTCTCGTCCCCCCTGGCGGGGGCGCTGCGCCGCCGCTGCCCAACCGCCCACATCGCCTGGGCCGTCGAGGAACGCACCGCCGACGTGATTCGCCACAATCCGCACCTGGACGAGGTGATCGTGTGGGAGCGCGCGGAGTGGAAGCGGATGCTGCGGACGGGGCGCTGGGGAGCGTTCCTTGGGGCGGCCGTGGACTTTTTCGCCGAGCTGCGCGACCGGCGTTTCGATGTGGCCATCGACGCGCAGGGGCTGCTCCGGAGCGGGGCGCTGGCCTTCTTGTCGGGGGCGCCGGTGCGCATCGGGCTGGGGTCGCGGGAGGGGTCGGGGCTGCTCATGACGAAGGTCGTGAAGCGTGAGTTCTTTACGCGCCGGATCGCGTCGGCGGACGTGTCCTTTGCCCGGGCGCTGGGGCTGGACACGACCTCGTTTGCCATGGAGATCCCGCGCGGCGAGGACGAGCTGGCCGCGGTCGACCGGATCGTTGCCGCCGAGGGACTGAGGGACGGTTTCGTGGCGGCGGTTCCGTTCACGACCCGGTTCTACAAGCACTGGTTCGAGGACCGCTGGTCCGCGCTGATTCGGGAGATACGGGAGGATGCGGGGCTGGGGGTGGTGCTGCTGGGGGGTCCCGGGGACCGGGCTGCCGCGGACCGGATCCTGGAGGGCGGTGGGAACGGGCCGGTGACGGGCGCGCCGCTGGTGGACCTGGTGGGCAGGACGACTTTGGGCGAGGCGTCGGCGGTGGTCTCGCGGTGCGGCGTGCTGGTTGGCGTGGACACCGGCCTCAGCCACATGGCGCATGCGTTCAGCCGTCCGACGGTCCTGATCTTCGGCTCCAACGCACCGTACCTGGACCCGCCGATAGCGGGCGCGCGCATCCTGCACTCGGGGCGTGACTGCTCCCCGTGCTGGGGCAAGCTGACCTGTGGCGGGCGCATCGACTGCATGGACGACATTTCGGTTGCCGAGGTGCTGGCGGCGGTGCGGACGGCGGTCGCGTGAGCGTCATCCACGTCGAGACGGGCCGGGATCTGTACGGCGGGGCGCTCCAGGTGCTGTATCTGGCGCAGGGGCTGCAGGAGCGGGGCGTGGACTCGGTCGTGCTGGCGCCGAAGGGGTCGGAGGTGGCTCGCGCGGCGCGCGCGCGCTGGTTGCGCGTGGAGGAATACGCCTTTCGCGGTGAAGCGGACGTGGTGTCGCTGGCGAGGATGGCGTGGCGTTTCAGCCGGCCGGATGTGCAACTCGTCCACCTCCACAGGGGAGAGGGTGCGGACAGACTGGGTGTGATGGCGGCCACGGTGGCCCGGGCGCCGGTGATCCTGACGCGGCGCGTGGCCAACCCGGACGTGGCCTGGATCGTGGGTGCCAAGTACGGCCTCATTCGCCGCGTGGTGGCAATCTCGGCGGCCGTGCGCGACGTGCTGGTCGAGCAGGGCGTCCCCGCCGGGAAGATCTCGCTGGTGCACGACGCGGTGGACGCGTCCGACTGGCAGGACCCGTGCGATACGGAAGAGCGCGACGGGGAGTTCGAGCTCGAACCCGGTGCGCCGGCTGGGGCGATGGTCGCGCAGTTTCAGTCCCGGAAGGGGCACTGGGTGCTGATCGACGCGCTGGCCATCCTGAAGCGTCGGGGGCTGACGCCGAGCGTCGTGCTCTTCGGCGAGGGGGCGCTGGAGCGGAACGTCGCCGCGCTCGCGGAGGTCGCGGGCGTGGAGGACCAGATACGCTTCGCCGGTTTCCGCGCCGACCTGCACCGGTGGCTGGGGAGCTTTGACTTCTGCGTGCTGCCGGCGTTGCGGGAGGGTCTGGGGGTGGCGGCTCTGCAGGCGGGCGCGGCGGGCGTGCCGGTTGTGGGCGCGCGGGCGGGCGGTATTCCAGAGGTTATCGAGGACGGCGGGACCGGGGTGCTCTGTCCGCCGGGAGACGCGGGGGCGCTGGCTACGGGGATTGCGGGGATCGTGGGGGACCGGGAGGGTGCGAGGGCCATGGGCGAGCGGGCCCGGGCCCGGGTCGAGTCCCTTTTTTCCGTCGGGGCCATGGTGACGGGGAACCTGGATGTCTACCGCGAGGTGGTGCACGGGCGCGGAAACGGATCGGGTTAGTGCGGCTCTCGGTCATCGTCGCCACCTACCAGTCGCCCGAATGGCTCGAGAAGGTGCTGTGGGGGTACCTGGCGCAGACCCACCGCGACTTCGAAGTGCTGATCGCCGACGATGGATCGACGGACGAGACCGCGCAGGTGATCGCGCGCTACTCGGACGAGGGGGTGCCGATTCGCCGCGTCTGGCAACGGGACGATGGTTTTCGCAAGTCGAGGATCCTCAACAAGGCGATCGTGGCGGCGGAGACGGACTACCTGGTGTTCACGGACGGCGACCTGATTCCGAGGGGTGATTTTCTGGCCGTGCACGCGGGGCTTGCGGAAAGGGGGCGCTTTTTGTCGGGGGGGTGCGTGAGATTGCCGATGGAGGTGGGCCGAATCGTCACACGCGCCGATGTGGTGGAGGGACGCGTGTTCTCGGTGCGGTGGATCCGTGCCCGTGGCGGGGGCGCTTCCAGGGGCTGGACCAAGCTTGCCGTACCCGGCTTCGCGGCTGCCGCGGCCGACCGCCTCACCACCACCCGGCCCACCTGGAACGGGGGGAACGCCTCGGGGTGGCGGCGCGATCTGATCGCCGTGAACGGCTTCGACGAGCGGATGGGCTACGGCGGACAGGACCGCGAACTCGGACGGCGCCTGGAGAATGCGGGAGTGCGCGGCTACGGTGTCCGCTATCGTGCGCTCTGCGTCCACCTGGACCACGGGCGTGGTTACGCCGACAGTGAGTCGATCCGCAGGAACAGGGAGATCCGGCGGCGAACGCGGTCGAAGCGCGTCACCTGGACCCCCTTCGGGATCGAGAAAGCTGAATCCGGCACCCCATGAAGCCACTTCACTCATTCCGCGCCGAGTTCCCCGTCTCGCGCACCCACATCTTCCTCAACCACGGGGGCGTTTCCCCCACCTCGACCCGGGTCGTCGACGCCGTCCACGGCTTCATGGATTCCACGGCCCGTGTGGGGCGGCCCAGCTTCGACGACTGGGAAGCGCTGGCCACCGACTGCCGCGAGCGTTTCGCCCGCCTGGTCGGCTGCGCCCCCGACGAGGTCGCCTTCGTGCGCAACACCTCGCATGGGCTGTCGCTGCTCGCCGCCGGGCTGGACTGGCGGCCCGGCGACCGCGTGGCTGCCGCGGCCTCGGTCGAGTATCCCTCCAACGTGTATCCGTGGATGGACCTGGAGGAGCGGGGGGTGGCGGCGCTGGATGTGATCCCGGTGGACGAAGCGGGCACCGTCACCGTCGAGGCTGCGGCGCGCGTGCTGCGGCCCGGGACGCGGGTGCTGGCGGTCAGTTCGGCGCAGTACGCGACGGGTGCGGTCACCGACCTGGCCGGGCTGGGCACGCTCTGCCGCGAACGGGGCGTGCTGCTCTGCGTGGACGGAATCCAGACGGTGGGGGCGCTGCCGCTGGATGTGAAGGCGGCGGGGATCCACTTTCTGTCGGCCGACAGCCACAAGTGGATGCTCGGAATGATGGGGATCGGGGCCGTTTTCGTGGACCGGTCGGTGGTGGAGCGCATTCACCCGGCGCTGATCGGGTGGCGTAGCACGACCGACAACTTCAACTTCGACCGCGTCCACTACGAGTTGCTCCCGGACGCCGGGCGCTTCGAGGAGGGGAGTCTGGCATACCCGCTGATCGCGGGGTTCGGGGCGGCGCTGGAGCTGCTCGAAGAGGCTGGGATCGAGAGAATCGCGGCCCATGTGTGCGGTCTGGTGGCGGACCTGGCCGAGCGGCTTGAACGCATGGGTTGCGAGACGGCTCCCGCCCCCGGGGAGCGACGCCACATGGTCACCTTCCGGCACCCGGATGTCCCGGGGGAGGTGCTCGAAGAGGGTCTCGCCGAAGCGGGCGTGGTCGTATCGCTGAGGCGGGGACGGATTCGCGTCTCCCCCCACCTCTACAACACAATCGATGAAATGGAACGCGTGGCCGACGCGGTGCGCGCCTTGCTTCCCCACCAGCCGAACCGAGGAGAATCACCATGATCCGCAGCTACCCCATCCGCTCTGCCCGCGGTGTGGCCGCCCATATCGCGGCCGCGGCAGTCGCCGTTGCCCGCACGACGGCCATCCCGGCAGCGACCCTTGCCCTGGCCGCCACGATGGCCGCCGTCGTCGCGCCACTCTCGCTGATCGCACAGGACAGGCCCCGCGACGCCTCCACTTCCCCAACCATCGAGGAGAAGACCGCCGCCATGGAGCGCATGGACGGCTTCTTCCCCATCTACTGGGAGGAGACGACCGGCAGGATCTGGCTCGAGATCGGCCTCTGGGACACCGACGTGCTCCACGCCGCGGGAATCGGCGCGGGCCTGGGTTCCAACGACATCGGCATCGACAGGGGACAGCAGTCCGGGTCGCGGGTGGTGCGCTTCCACCGGGTCGGCCCGAAGGTGCTCATGATCCAGCCGAACTACCGCTTCCGCGCGTCCAGCGACAACGCCGCCGAGCGCAAGGCGGTGGAGGATGCCTTCGCGCCGTCGACGCTGTGGGGCTTCACTGTCGCGGCCGCGACCGGTGACCGCGTCCTGGTGGACTTCACCCCGTTCCTCATGCAGGACATCGCCGGGCTCGCGGGGCGGATGCGTCCCGGAACCTACCGGTTGGATGCGAGCCGCAGCGCGGTCTACATGCCGATGGTGATGAACTTCCCCGAGAACACGGAGATGGAAGCGTCGCTGACCTTCGTGCGGCAGGCGGGTGGGGGCGGGGGGTTCGGGGGATTCGGCGGTGGAGGCGCCTTCGAGGGTGTGGGCAGCGTGGCGGCGTCCGCGGCGGCGGCCACGGTCCGCATGCACCATTCGCTGGTAAAGCTCCCGGAGCTGGGGGAATACACGCCCCGCGCCCACGATTCCCGTGCCGGATACGGAAGCATGTCCTTCCAGGATTACTCGGTGCCGCTGGGCGAACCGATGACGCAGCGCTTCATCCGCCGTCACCGCCTGGAGAAACGCGACCCGGGCGCCGCAATGAGCGAACCGGTCGAGCCGATCGTCTACTACCTCGATCCCGGCACCCCGGAACCGGTCCGCTCCGCGCTGCTGGACGGCGCCCGCTGGTGGAACCAGGCGTTCGAGGCGGCGGGCTTCATCGACGCATTCCGCGTGGAGTTGCGCCCCGAGGACGTGAGCAGCCACGACATCCGCTACAACGTGATCAACTGGGTGCACCGGTCGACCCGCGGATGGAGCACCGGCGGTTCGATCACCGATCCGCGCACCGGCGAAATTCTCAAGGGCACGGTGACGCTCGGTTCCCTGCGTGTGCGGCAGGACTACCTGATTGCCGAGGGTCTGCTGGCGCCCTACGTGAACGGAGAGGAACCCACCGAACATCGCGGAGTGGGCGCTGGCGCGTATTCGCCAACTCTCGGCGCACGAGGTGGGACACACGCTCGGGCTCTCGCACAACTACTACGACAGCGACCTGGGCCGCATCTCGGTCCTCGACTATCCGCACCCGCTCATCACCCACGACGGCGACGACTTCGACTACTCGGAGGTGTACGACGCGGACATCGGCGAGTGGGACAAGGTGGCGATCCGCTACGGTTACGCGCAGTTCCCGCCGGGCACCGACGAGGCCGCCGAGCTGGAGCGCATCCTCGACGAGGCGTGGGAGGACGATGTCCGCTTCTTCTCGAACCAGGACGTCTCTGCGCACGCGCGGGCCGATCAATGGTCGAACGGGACGGATGCGGGCGCCGAGCTGGACCGCATGCTGGACGTGCGCCGCGCCGCGCTGGAGCGCTTCGGCGAGCGGGCGATCCGCGCGGGGAGGCCGATGGCGCAGATGGAGGAGGCGCTCGTGCCGCTCTACCTGCACCACCGCTACCAGGTCACGGCGGCAGCCACGGTGCTGGGAGGGATGCACTACACCTACGCCACCCGAGGCGACGGTCTCGACCCGGTCCGGGCGGCCCCCGCAGCCGAGCAGCAGCGGGCGCTCGACGCGCTGGTGCGCGCCCTCCAGCCCGCCGAACTGACCATCCCCCAATCGGTGCTCGACGACCTTCCGCCCCGCCCCTCCGGGTACGGCGGGTCGCGCGAACTCTTCCCGCGCTACACGGGTCCCATGTTCGACGCGATCTCGCCGTCGGTGGTGGCCGCGGCCCATGTGGTGGGAAATGTGTTGAATGGTAGCCGTGCGGCGCGGCTGTTCGAGCAGCACCTCCTCGATCCTTCTCTGCCCGGTCTGGGCGACGTGATGGAGACGCTTACCGCGGTGGCCGAGCCCGATGCGGGGGACTCCCGCTACGAAGCGGAGGTGAGGCGCGCGGTCGGAAGGGTCGTGGCCGACGGCTTGATGGGACTGGCGGGTGGCGCCTCGATGCCCCAGGTGCGCGCCATCGCCGCCCGGCATCTCGGGCGCATGAAGTCCATGGCGCAAGGCCTCGCCATGAGCAATGACGATGCCGCGCCCCACTTCACCCTCCTCGCGGGCGACATCCAGCGCTTCGAGGACCGGCCCTTCGACTCCTGGACACCCACCACCGCCCCGCAAGCCCCCCCGGGCGCTCCGATCGGGTCACCCGCGATGGACTGGATCGGGGAGTGGGGCGACCCCGCCGGCATCCTGCTCAGCCGCGCGGGCCTGCTCATCGAGCCCGGACTCGCGGGGGCCGGCTGGCTGAACGCGCTGGCGCCGTTCTGCGCGGTGGAGGAGTGGTGACGCTGTGCCGCTGACGGCGAATCAGCCCGTCTCCCCGAACCGATCGATGACCACGACCCCGAGCACTTCGTAGCCGTCCATCCCGGTCAACACCTCGATCCCTTCATCGAGCGTGACCGTGCGGGTCACGAGCCGGGCCGGATCCACGAACCCGGAGGCGACCATACGCAGGATGCGGTCGTACTCGTGCGCCTGCAGACCGTGGCTCCCCACCATCTCCAGCTCCCAGCCGATCACCCGGTCCATGGGGACCCTGGCGTTGCGGTGGTCCCCGGTCATGAGACCCACCTGCACATGGCGCCCACGCTTGCGCAGGCACGCGACCGAGTTGAAACAGGTGTCGGGATGGCCCAGCGCGTCGATGGAAGTGTGCGCCCCGCCGCCGGTTGCGTCTCGCACTTCCTCGGCCACATCCGCCGATCCGGAGGCGTCCACGACCGCCACGGCCCCCACCTCACGCGCCATCTCAAGCGCCGCGCGGCGAATGTCCACCGCCACCACATTCGCCCCCATCGCCGTCGCGATCATCACCGCAGCCAGCCCTACGCCGCCACACCCATGCACGGCCACCCAGTCCCCACCCGTCACCCTCCCCTGCCCCTGCACCGCCCGGAACGAGGTCGCGAAACGGCACCCCAGGCTCGCGGCCTCCACAAACCCCACCTCGTCCGGGAGGGCGGCCAGGGTCAGATCGGCGAGGCGCAGCCCCACGCGCTCGGCAAACCCGCCCCAACCGTGGAAGCCCGGCTGGAACTGTCGGTCGCAGACCTGCTGGTCGCCGGCACGGCAGGGACGGCACCGCCCACACCCCGCAATGAAGGGCACCGAAACCCGGTCGCCCGCCTTCCACCGCCGCACGTCACGCCCCACCTCTTCGACCACCCCCGCGATCTCGTGCCCCGGCACATGCGGCAGCACGATGTCGGGGTCGTGTCCCACCCACCCGTGCCAGTCGCTACGGCAGATTCCGTTCGCCTCCACTCGCACCACCACGCCGTCGTGAGCGGGCTCCGGATCCGGCAATGATTCGATCCTGATGGGGCCACGGTACTTACGGTAGATTGCGGCTCTCACGGCATATCCTCCGGGTGGGCGTCAGCACTGTTGCCGACGGCGGCATCTTCCATTTTGGGCTGTTTTGGTACACATTCGTGCACGCTGTCTCGTGGATGTTGGGTGTTGGGGCCGGGGAACCACCGGGAACGAACAAGGCAGTTGAGGGGAAGTATACCGAACCAGAACACGGCGTGCTCGGTGCGCGCCGCTCTCAACGCCCCGGCTCTGACCGAGTACGGGGCACCAACCCAACAAGGAGCAGGTGCATGAACAAGTCCGAGATGGCCAGGAAGCTTGCGGCGAGGTCCGGGTTGACCCAGGCCCAGTCGGCGGACGTGCTGGAGACGGTCTTCAGCCCGGTAAACGGTGTCATTGCCGACGAACTCGACGCGGGCGGAAAGGTCTCCATCGGAGGCTTCGGAACCTTCGAAGCACGTGAGCGGGCGGCGCGGGCCGGCCGCAACCCCCGTACCGGAGAAGCGATTACGATCGCTGCCAAGAGATATCCCGCGTTCAAGGCCGCGAAGAGCATGAAGGATCGGGTTTCGTAGGTTTCGCGGGCGCAGGGCAATCAGGTTGAGGCGGGGCGGCTTCGAAACCCGGAGCCGCCCCGCCTCGTGCAGGTGACCAGGGCGATCAGGGGCGACCGTCCACAAATGGAGGCGTGCAATGAGCGAATTTGCAACACCAGCATTGATCGGCGAGCTGGTCTTCCTGGTACTCGCCGTCGCCCTGGTGTGGATCGTGTTCAAGGAGTTCATGCGCATCGCGATCCGGATCATCGTGCCTGCGGGGATCCTTCTCGGGGTGGCCGTCTGGGTCGGGTGGCTTGACGAGACGGCGGCCGGGAATATTCTGGCGGCGGTCGGGGAAGGCGTGCTGACGGGGGTGCGCGCGGTGGCGGACTGGATTGCGGAAGCGGCGCGTTCGGGGTGAGACGGATGTCGACGGGATCCCGCCACATGCCGCTGGTACTCATCTCCGGGTTGCTTCCCGGTTGTGCCACGTCTCCCGCCCGCGCAACGGAGGAGTCGATCCTGGATCCGGTGGGGACCTACGACCTGTCGATGTCGTCCGTCACCCAGGTCTCCGACGGGACAATGACGATTCGCGGCGAGCCGGGAAACTACCGCGGCACCTTCTCCGTGGGGGTCCTGTCGGCGGCGATCGGGGGTGTGGAGACGGGGGTCGCGGTGCTCAACGTCCACGCCAACCTTGCTCAGGGCACACTCATTCTGCGGCTTACGGGAGACGGCTTCTGCTACTCCGGAAACTGGGTGCTGGGTGCCCAGCGCGGTACGATCACCGCCGAGAAAAAACCGCGGCCACAAGGGAGCAAGGGCTGCGATCCGTAGAGCGTCGCTTCAGTCGATGACGTCCGGGGGACCCGTGTCCACCGGGAGGTCCTCGCGATTGCCCCACTGCGACCAGGACCCATCGTAGATCGCGACCTCGCCGTGCCCTGCACACGCCATCTTCCAGGCAAAGGCGCACGCGCTGGTGCCCGAACCGCATGTGCCCACCAGCTGCTTATCGGGATCGACCCCCGCGCGGGCCAGCAACCTCGCCAGGGTCCGGTCGTCGATGACCAGACCGGTGCGGGGTTCCACGAGATCGGTATAGGGAACGTTGCGGCTTCCCGGCACGTGGCCGGACCTGAGCCCCGCCCGTGGTTCCGGCTCGGTTCCCGCGAAGCGGCCCGCCGGCCGCATGTCCACGATCCGGGTGTGCGCGGCGCCGATCGCCGCGAGGACATCTTCGGCGGTGCGTACGAGGTGGGGCCGGGGCCGGGGAGTGAAGGGGGCGGGGGCCTCGAGCGTGCGCAGGGGCGGTCCCGACTCGGTGGGGAAGCCCGATGCGATCCAGTGTTTGAGGCCGCCGTCCAGCACGGCCGCGTTGTCGTGCCCGAAGTAGCGGAAGGTCCACCACACCCGCGCCGCGCTGAGGTTCACGCCGGAACCGTCATAGACGACCACGGCTGAGGCATCCGACACGCCGGCCTCTTCGGCGCACTTCCGGAAGTGACCCGGTCGGGGAATGGTATGGGGGAGTTCCGCATCGGGATCGCTGCACACATCGATGTCGAAGAAGCGGGCCCCGGGAATCCGCCGCTCCTCGAATTCCCGGGCCGGATCCCGTCCGGACCCGGGCAGATACCACGAACCGTCCAGGACCACGAGTCCGGCCTGACCCAGGTTGGCGGCCAGCCACTCGGCGGACACGGCAGGTCCTGGAACGATTGAGGGCGAGTCTGTACGGGAGGACGTCATGGGTTCGATTGTAACCGGCGGCGCCTCGCAACGCATCCTTGCGCTCGGCGCGGGCACGCTCCCCCACTCCGGAGTCCGGCGCGCCGCCCGCCACTTCGTTACAGTACTGCATGAAGTTGTGGATGCGGCTCACTCTCTGCGCCTGGCTTTCGGCGTGCGGATCGGGACCGGCTCCCTCCGGACCCCCGCCCGGACCGACGCCCGGACCCGTGACCCCACCCACGTCCGTGCGCCTGCCCTCGTTGTCGCCCGTTGGCGCAGCGACCCCGTGCGTGCGCCCCGCGTACGGCAGAAACTCCGAGTACGCCCTGCTGCGCGTGGGGTGCGAGGATCGCCTCGAGGCCGGAAGGGCGACCTGGACGGTCACCGGCAACACGGTGGTCCTCGAATTCCTGTCCGAGTCGCCGGGACCGAAGGGCATGGAACTCGTGAACACCTGGCCGCCGCTCGACCAGCCGCCCTGGCTCGGGCACAACGTGAACCGGGTCGCGGTGCTCGGGGACGGGGGCATCCGGGTGGAGTTCGGGGATCCGGTGCGCGATCCCGCGCGTGTCTTCGTGGATCCCAGGCTGGCGGGCGTGCCGTTCCCGGTGTCGGTCGGCGACGTCCGGGACGCCATCGATGCGGATACGGGAGAAATCGTCACGCGGCACGACGCGTCGATCGAATACGCCCGGTCGCTGGGCAGGAGTGTGCAACTGGCGGCGTTCGACCGCCTCTATCTGGTCGCCTTTGCCGGGAGCACCGGGGACGAGGCCGCCCGGGCCCTGCGGAACGCCGTGGGAGTGGCATGGATCGACCGGGGTGCGACGCTGTCCAGGCAGCTTCCGCTTCTTCGCTGGGAGTCGGTCGTGGAAGCGTGCGGGCCGCACCCGGCGAGTGCGGGCGTAGGGGTGGACGGGCCGACAACGCCGTCACCTCCCACGGTGAGTTATCCGGAGGACGATCGCGCGGCCCGGCAGATTGCGGGCCGGATGGTCTCTCTGGGGTTGCCCGGCGGCCCGCTCGCGAAGACGGTCGCCGAGTTGACGGGGGCGGGTGAGCGAATGGTGGTGCGCCCGGTTGCGCCCGGCGGCGACCGCTGGAGCGACACGGACGTGGCGGCGGTGATGTCGGTGGCCGCCGGACCCGTGCATCCGTGCTCCCTGTACGCCGAGGTGGGCGACAGGCTGGGCAAGTGGGAAGGTGGACCCGAACAAGGCACCCCGACCGTGCTCTTGATCGGCGAGACGGCGTCTTTCGCGATCGGGCCCTCATCCGCACCCCGCCCATGAGCTTTCGAGCCCGCATCGTTATCGCCGCCCTGGTGGTCGCCTGGATTCCGGTTCTGGCGCTGGGGCTGCTCATGCGTTCGGTCGGCGCGAGGCGGCTGGCCGAGGCCGACGGTCTCCGCATGCAGCAGCGCGGAGACGCCGTCGCGGCTGCCTGGCAGGAGGATATCCGGCACCTGGAGGCCCGCCTCGAAAGCCTGGAACGTCTGCTGGCGGAAGACAACGAGGTAAGGGTGGCGCTCAGGTCCGGGCGGGGCCAGGCGCTGGACAAGGCGCTGGGGCGTTTCGCGTCGGCCGGGGGTGTTGGGGTGGCGTGCGTGCTGGACGAGTCCGGCACGATCCTGGCGGCCAGCCACTTTCCGGGGGACGCGGGACGGCGCGATCCCGTCCTGGCAGCGCTGGCGGGGGTGCCGGACGGGCCCGTCGCGGGTGTGGTGTCTCAGCCGCAGGGTGATGTGACCGCGGTGCTCCGGTCGCGCCGGATCGATGTGGGGGGCGTTGGCGTGGTCGCGGTGGTGGGCAAGGGGCTCGCGGATCTGGAGGCCGTGCCCGCGGACCGCGACGTGTGGCTGCTGGCACGCGTGGAGGGGGACGGGGGTGGGGAGGAGCGGGTGGTGCGGGGCCCGGAGGGGACGCTGCCCGGCCGCGCGGAGATCGAGGGCCGGCGCCGCATCGGGGGTGTGGGGTGGCTGGGGTGGGACGACGGGACCGAATTCGCCGATGTGGGGCTGTACATGGCGTGGCGGAACCCGGTGCTTGCCGCCATGGTCCGGGACTGGGACCGCGCTCTCCTGCTGTCTCTCGCGGGCTCGGCCCTGCTGGCCCTGCTGCTGGGCGGCATTCTCGCGCCCCGCCTGTCGGGTCCGGTCGAGAGGCTCGCCGATACCGCGAGAAGAGTTCACCTGGGCCGCCTGGACACGACCTTCGGGCGCGGCGGGGGCCGGGAGCTGGACCGTCTGAGCTATTTCCTCGACGGCATGCTGAAGCGGATTCGCGAAGAGGTGGCCAGGGTCCGCGACGCCGAGAAGCGTGCCACGGTGGGCGAGTTGGCGCGCCAGGTCAACCACGACGTGCGCAACGGACTCGTCCCCATACGCAACGTCCTGGACCACCTCGGCCAGGCGCACCGAAGCGGCCCCGGCGACCTGTCCGATGCCTTCGCGGCGCGGTCCCGCACACTCGTCGAGAGCCTCGACTACCTGGGTGACCTGGCCGATCAGTACCGGGCGGTGGCCGTGCACGGCCGCAAGGACCGGGCGGAGCTGGCGGGGGTGGCCCGTGCCGTCGTCGCGTCGTACACGGAGGTGCCGGAAGGGGTGCGCATCGTCGAATCGCTGGGTGCGGAGGAAGCGTGGGTGGAGATGGACGCCGTGTCGCTCAGGCGCGTGGTCGAGAACCTGGTGACGAACGCGGTGGCGGCGGTGGAGGGGGATGGGGGCGAAGTGGTCGTGTCGTTGGGGGATGCGGGGGGGGAGGGGGCGGCCGCGCACCGGCTGACGGTGGCGGACGACGGACCCGGAATCCCCGCCGAGTTGCGCGCCCGGGTCTTCGAGCCCTTCTTCACCTCGCGGCGGGAAGGGACGGGCCTGGGGCTGGCGATCGCGCGTCGGCTGGTCACCGATGTCGGTGGCAGGATTGTACTTGAGAGCGAACAGGGACGGGGGACTTCGGTGCATGTGATCCTCGTTGCGACGGAACCGCCGGAGAGCGCGCACCAGAAAACGGTGCGCGGTACCCGATCCACGGATCGCGAGGAGGTGTGATGCGAAAGCTGGTGCTGATCGTGGACGATGTGCGTCCCCTGGCCGAGCAGTACGCCTACGACCTCGAGCGCCTGGGGCGCTTCCGTACGCGGGTTGCGGGGGGAGGGGTGGAGGGTCTGGATATCCTTGCCCGCGAGGTCGTCGACTGCGTGATCCTCGACCTGGAGATGCCCGGCCTCGACGGGTTCGACGTGCTCAGGGCCATGGAGCACCAGGAGATCGACGTGCCGGTTATCGTCTACACCGGGACCGGCAGCTTCGACCGCTGCGTGGAGGCGGTGCGGCTCGGGGCCTTCGGGTTCGTCGACAAGGCCGAATCGATGGAGCGTGTCGTGCACGAGGTCCGCCTGGCGCTCCGCCAGTCCGACCTGCACGACCGGCTGGGCCAGCTGGAGGAACAGGTGTCCGGGTCCTCCTCGCCGCTGATCGGCGAGAGCGAAGCCATGCTGGGGCTGCGGTCGGCGATCGGCCGCCTGGCGCGCATTCCCAGTCCGGTGCTGGTCCTGGGCGAGAGCGGCACCGGCAAGGAGCTGGTCGCGCGGGAGCTGCACCGGATGAGCCCGCGCCGCGACGAAGCGTTCGTCCCGGTCAACTGCGGCGGCATATCGGAGGGACTGGTCGACAGCGACCTCTTCGGGCACGACCGCGGAGCCTTCACGGGGGCCGTCAAGGCGCGGCGGGGCGCCTTCGAGCGCGCCTCCGCCGGAACCCTCTTTCTGGACGAGATCGGCGAACTGCCGGGAAGCGTGCAGGCGCGTCTCCTGAGGGTGCTCGAGGGGGGCGAAGTGACGCGCCTCGGTGGCGAGGACGCCATTGTGGTCGGTGCGCGGGTGGTGGCCGCCACCCATCGCGACCTCGACGCCGAGGTGGAGAAGGGGTCCTTCCGGGAAGATCTGCTGTACCGGCTCAACGTGCATGTGCTGCGGGTGCCGCCGCTGCGCGAACGGCCCGGCGATGTCCCCATCCTGGCCGCACACTTCGCGGCCACCCTGGCGCCCGTTCTGGGGCTGGCACCCCGTCCCCTCTCGGACGAGGCCGTGGCCGCGCTCCAATCGCGAAAATGGGGACGCAACAACGTGCGGGAGCTGCGCAACACCGTCGAACGCATGATCATCGCGTCGGACGGGGCCGCGCTCGAGGCCGGCGATCTGCCGCCGGACCTGGCGCCCCGCGATGCATTGCCGGGCACGACGGCCGGTCCACCATCGGGCACCTTCCGCGAGCAGAAGGTCGTCGCGGAGACCCGCATCGTGCGCGCCGCCCTCGACGCCAACGACTGGAAGATCGGCAAGACCGCCCGCGCCCTGGGTCTCGCCGACCACTCCAGCCTGCTCAAGATCATGAACCGTCTGGGGATCCGCCGCCCGACGGATTGACACGCCCCGTTGGCGGCGCGAAACCATCGCCCGTCTCCCCTCCCGCCCCGCAACCGGTGGCCCCACGATCACCACCCCGGTTGCCCACCCGTGTCCGTTCGTACACGAACACCCAATGGGATTCACGTCCCACACGACGCCTTCAGTCACCCAAATCCGTTTATCACAACGCTTTAGCGTCTTCCAACCATCCTTCTCGGCCTCCTGGCCCGCCCATTGCCCCTATTGGCAGGCAAGTGCAACGGCCCTGGCGCCCGCGGCTGGAACGAGATCCGGCCGGGCAGCCGCGGGCCAGGGACAAGGAGGACAGGATGAAGAGCAGAAACGCAGGAAACAATCGTTCGGAGAGGGTGCTGCGCTGGACAGCCGCGGCGCTTGGGGCCGCGCTCTTCGCCGCCACGATGGCGTGCGACGGCGAGAAACGGGACGACCCGATGGAGGAGGTCGCCTATGTCGAGGTTGGCGCGCAGACGGTGATGGCTACGCCGGTGCAGACCCGCATGCCCGTCGTGGCCGAAGTCACCATGCCCTCCCCGGCGCCGGACACGTCGGAGACGCAGGCGAGCGAGGTCGCAGACCCAACCGAAGACAAGACCCCGGCGCCGGACACCACCGCCGCCCCGATGTCTCCCTGGGAGCACTACGACGAGGGAATCTCCGCCTGGAAAGACGGGAAGACGACCGCCGCGGAGAGCCATCTTCGGGAGTGGGTGGCGTACGCTCCCGACCATGTGAAGGGCAGGGTGAACCTGGCCCGCGTGCTCATCGAGATCGGGCGTCCGCACGAGGCGAAGGAGCACGCGACGCTGGCCACAGAGCTCGACCCGTCGTCGGTCGCCGCCAGGCGCGTTCTGGCGCGGACGCTGGCCGAGGGCGGAGACCCGGTCGCCGCGGTCGAGATGTACGAGGAGGCGCTGTGGCTCGATCCCGACGATCGCTGGTCGCTAAACAACATGGGCTACCTGCTCATCCTGCGAGGCCGCCACGACGAGGCCGTGGGGCCGCTGGCCCTGGCAGCGCAGCTGGACAGCACCAATGCAATGTTCCATTCGAACCTGGGCGCGGCGCTGGAGGGAGCGGGCTACCCGGCGGCCGCGCTGCAGGCATTCGCCGCGGCCCTCGCCATCGACCCCGACCACACCCGGGCGGCCGCCAGCGCGGCCCGTCTTCGCGAGCTCGTGGGAGAAGACGCCGTGCCCGAGGTGGACACGGACCTCCTCGCGGACGATTATCGGAAAGGACTGGTGGGCACGCCGGAGCCGGAAGAGCCGGGTCCCGTTGAATACCCCTGGCAGGGCCGTTGGCAAGCGGATTGAGGGGGACGCGCAACCGCTTCGGACCACCAACCCACTCACCCGGGCAGCCCGCCCCCGTCGCCAGCAGCGCGCGGGAGGCGGGCCGCTCGTTTCCAGCAACCCAGGACGGGACCGGAGGAAGTGCGCGAGAAGACCAAGCTGCAGCCGGCCAGGGTCTGGAAGGAGGCCCGCGAGATCATCTGGCGCTACCGCCGCCGGGTGGCCTTCGGTCTCGTGGTGATGGTGGTGGGCCGGCTGGCGGGGCTCGTCCCCCCCGCGTCCTCCAAGTTCCTGATCGACGATGTGGTGGGGCAGGGGCGCGCGGAGTTTCTGGTTCCGCTGGCCCTCGTCGTCGCGGCCGCCACGCTCATCCAGGGCGCAAGCACCTTCTCGCTGTCCCGGATCCTGGGCGTCACGGCCCAGAGAGCCATCACCGAGATGCGCAAGACCGTGCAGGCCCACGTGGCGCGGCTCCCGGTCGGCTACTTCGATTCCACCAAGTCCGGCGTTCTCATCTCGCGCGTCATGACCGACGCGGAGGGGATCCGGAACCTGGTCGGGACGGGTCTCGTGCAACTCACCGGGGGCGTGGTCACCTCGGCGGCCTGCTTCGTCATTCTGCTCTACCTGAACTGGCAGCTGACCGTCTTCACCATGGCGGTTCTGCTCCTCTTCGGGGGCGCCATGGCCTTCGCGTTCCGGCGTCTCAGGCCGCTCTTCCGCGAACGTGGCCGCATCAACGCCGAGGTGACCGGGCGGCTGGGCGAGAGCTTTGCGGGGGTGCGCATCGTCAAGGCGTTCACCTCCGAACGGAAGGAAGATCTCGTCTTCGCGCGCGGGGCGCACCGGCTGCTGCGCAACGTGGCCCGGTCGATTCTGGGGGTCTCTGCGGTGACCTCGTTCTCGTCGGTGATCGTCGGTTCGATCAGCGTGGTGATGATCGTGATCGGTGGCCGCGCGATCCTCGGCGGCGACATGACGCTGGGCGGCTTCGTGATGTACGTCTTCCTGACCGGGATGATGGCCGGTCCCCTGGTACAGATGGCGAGTATCGGGACGCAGATCACCGAGGCCTTCGCCGGGCTGGACCGCATCCGCGAGCTGCGTTCGATGTCGACGGAGATCGACGGCGACGAGGGAAAGGAACCGCTGCGGGAGACGGAGGGCGGAATCACCTTCGACAACGTGTCCTTCGCATACGACGAACAGGTACCCGTGCTGCGGGGCGTGTCACTCAAAGCGCCGCCCGGTTCCACGACCGCGCTGGTCGGATCGTCCGGTTCGGGCAAGAGCACCCTGGCCAGCCTCGTCCTCTCCTTCAACGCCCCCGACTCCGGGCGCGTTCTGATCGACGGCCGCGACCTGTCCCGCCTGCGGCTCGCCGACTACCGGCGCCATGTGGGCGTCGTGCTCCAGGACAACTTCCTCTTCGACGACACCATCGAGTACAACATCCGCTACGGACGCACCCGCGCCACCCGCGACGACGTGGTGCGCGCGGCCAGGCTGGCGCACTGCCACGAGTTCATCACCGCCTTCCCCGACGGCTACGACACGATCATCGGGGAGCGCGGCATCAAGGTGTCGGGCGGGCAGCGGCAGCGGCTGGCGATTGCCCGCGCGATCCTGGCCGACCCCAGGATCCTCGTGCTGGACGAGGCCACCTCGAGCCTCGATTCGGAGAGCGAGGCGCAGATCCAGGAAGGATTGCGCGCGCTGCGCCGCGGCCGCACCACCTTCGTCATCGCCCACCGGCTCTCGACCATCCGCAGCGCGGACCAGATCCTGGTGATCGAGGAAGGCCGGGTCGTGGAGCGGGGATCGCACGAGGAATTGATGGCGGCGGAGGGACGTTACCGGGAGCTGCACGACCGGCAGTATCGCATCGAGATGAACCGGTTCGTGAATCCGGGGGAGGAGCTCCTGCCGGGGTCGGGGGCGGACGACAACACGGTGTGAGGTCCCGATTTGAAGTTTTCGCTCCCGGCGGACGTAGATTAAAATTGGGCAGGATTCCAAAGTCACCCCGAATCGGGAGCAATCCAGTGAAGAGACGGCATCTGTGGCTGATGGGGGGAATGTGTCTACTGGCCGCCACGGCGTGCGAACCGGCCGAGACCGACGCCGACGCCGCGGAGGCGGAGGGACCGCCCCTCAGCACCACCACAACCCAGTCGGAAATGCTGGGTGACCTGGGCGAACTCCGCGAGAAGTACCTCCGCCTGGCCGAGGCCGTGCCGGAGGAGGCATACGGGTGGAGTCCGGAGGAAGGCGTCCGGTCCGTGTCGGAGGTCTACATGCACATCGTGGCGGCCAACTTCGGAATCGTAGCGAGCGTGCTGGAGGTGCCGCCGCCGACCCTGGCCGATCCCGCCTGGTACGATTTCGAGAACGCCGAATCGATCACCGACAGGAAGACCATCCTCGAAGCGCTCGCCGCATCGTTCGACTACGTGGCCGAGGTCGTCCAGAACTCTCCGAATGACCGTCTGCAGGAGGCCGTTGACCTGTTCGGTCGCGAGACCTCGGTAAGGGGAGCCCTCATGCTGGTGATCACCCACTGCCATGAGCACCTGGGACAGTCGATTGCGTACGCACGCATGAACGGCGTCACACCTCCGTGGTCGGAGGGCTGACCTGCTTTTTCGACGCGTTCTTCGCGGCGGGGGTGATCCCCGTCGTGCTGACGCGCTGGGAGATGACGGGAACCCGTGACGAGGTGCTGAATGCGGGTTCACAGTGAGAAAAGAGTGGCCATGTCGGCCCCGAATGGCCATCTTGGTGTAGCAATGTGGTGCCATGAGGGCTGCCGGGGTAATCACCGGCGGCATATTTGCGTTACGATAGATGGGTAGTCACGGATCATCGATTCGCCCATAGCAGGAGGCCAGCAAAGTGCGAGAAGGCTTGCAGATGCGAAGACGTGACTTCATAAGGGCGGGAACGCTCGGGGGACTTGTGGCGGGGGGGGGCGGGATTGGGGGACTGGGGGGCCCCCTGGCCGCTATTGTCGGCGGCCGCGCGCGCGCCGCCGCCGATGGCCGCGTGCGCCTCAGCTCCAACGAGAACCCGCTCGGAATCTCGCCGGCGGCAAAGGACGCGCTGGTCGAGGCCATCGTGCTCTCGAACCGCTACCCGGCGGACCAGCACCGGGCCCTCGTGGCCAGGCTGGCGTCGGCGCACGAGGTGGGCGAAGACCAGGTGGTGCTGGGAACGGGGTCGGCGGAGGTGCTGCAGATGGCCGTTCAGGCGTACGCCGCGCCGCGTGCGAAGCTGGTCATGGCGGAACCGACCTACGAGGCAGTGACCAACTACCAGCGCACCGAAGCGTATGAACTCGTGAGGGTGCCGCTGACTCCCGGGCACGAGCACGATCTGGATCGCATGCGCGAGGCCTCCGAGAGTTCAGGCCACCCAGCGCTGGTCTACCTCTGCAACCCCAACAACCCGACCGCGACCATCACGTCGAGTGCGGCGATCGACGCCTGGATCGCCGACGCGCCGGATCACGTCTTCTTTCTCTCGGACGAGGCGTACATCGAATACGTCGAAGACGAGCGCATGTGGAGTTCGCTCCCGTGGATCGCGAAGAAGCGGAACGTTCTCGTGGTCAGGACGTTTTCGAAGATCTACGGTCTGGCGGGACTTCGGATCGGGTACGGGATCGCCCACCCCGACACGGCGGCGCGCCTGTCCGACTTCGCGTCGCGGAACAACATCAACCAGCTCGCGATCGCCGCGGCCGGCGCGTCCTTCCGCGACCAGGGCCTGATGGAGAAGAGCCGCGCGGTCAACCGCGAGTCGCGGCAGATGGTCGAGGCCACGCTGGACGAACTGGGGTTGGAGCGCATGCCCACTCAGGCGAACTTTCTCATGCACCGAATCAACGGCGACCTCGCCACCTACCGCGGTCGAATGGCCGAGGCGGGATTTGTTGTCGGGCGGGACTTCCCGCCCATGCTGGACTGGAACCGGCTCTCCTTCGGTCTCCCGGAGGACATGGGCCGATTTTGTGACACACTGCGCGATTTTCGCGGAAAGGGATGGATCTAGCCAATGAAATCGAAATTGATTCTGATCGGAGCGCTGATCACGTTTGCCCAGCCCGGTCTCGCCGCGGCTCAGGGTACGCTGCGGGGCACCGTCACCAATGCGGCCACGGGCGCGGCCCTGGAAGGGGCCTCGGTCTCGGTGGCGGACCTCAACATGGGCGCCAATACCATGGCTGGCGGCGCCTACGAAATCACCGGCATTCCGGCCGGAACCCACGAGGTGGAGGTCCGTCTGATCGGCTTCCAGCTCGCGCGCCGGGAAGTCACCATCACCGAGGGCGGCACGGCCCGGCTGGACGTCGCGCTGACCGAGATGGCGATCGAACTTGGCGGACTGGTCGCCGTGGGCAGCCGTGCGGAGCCCAGAACGGTGACCGAATCGCCGGTGCCTGTCGACGTGATCCAGACCAGGGAGTTCGTCAACCAGGGGGACACCGACTTCGCCAACCTGATCCGCAACGTGGTGCCATCCTTCAATGTCAACACGCAGCCAATCAGTGACGCGGCCACCTTCGCGCGTCCCGCCAACCTGCGCGGCCTCGCGCCCGACCACACCCTGGTGCTCGTCAACGGGAAGCGGCGCCACCGCACCGCGGTCATCACCTGGTACGGCAACGGCCTGGCCGACGGCTCCCAGGGTCCCGATATCGCGCTCATTCCCGGCCTGGCTCTCGAGCAGGCCGAGGTGCTGCGCGACGGCGCGTCCGCCCAGTACGGCTCCGACGCGATCGCCGGCGTCATGAACTTCGTGCTGAAGAACGACCGCTCCGGCGGCTCGATCGAGGTGAAGACCGGCGGCAACTTCTTCGGCCAGACCAGCGAGCGCTTCGAGGACGGGACTTTCCCCGGTGACGGCGAGATGTACACCCTGTCGGGCAACGTGGGTCTGCCGCTCGGATCGACCGGCTACCTGAACCTGACCGGCGAGTACGGCAACGCCTACCCCACGGACCGCAGCACGCAGCGCCTCGACGCGCTCGCACTGATCGCGGCCGGCAACACGAGCGTCCGGGCGCCCGCGCAGGTTTGGGGTTCGCCCCAGGTCTCGAACGAGACCAAGCTGTGGGCGAATATGGGCTACGTGTTCGACAACATGTCGTTCTACTCCCACGGGAACTACGTGAGCAAACAGGTCGAGGGCGGGTTCTACTTCCGTAATCCAGGCACCCGTAGCGGCGTCTTCGGAACGAGGAACGCCGACGGCGACCGGATCCTCCTGGTGGGCGACATGCTCGACGCGGCTGACGGCGTGCTGGACGGATCGGCGGGCTGCCCCGAAGTTCGGGTCGATGATAACGGTGTGGTGCTCGACCAGGCGGCGTTCGCCCAGATCATGAGCGATCCCAACTGCTTCAACTTCCGGAAGCTCTTCCCCGGGGGGTTCACCCCGCAGTTCGGCGCGTACGTCTTTGACGCGTCCGCGGTGGCGGGGCTTGAGGGCACCAGCGGCGACCTGCGCTGGGACGCGAGCGCGAGCTGGGGCAAGTCGAACATGGACTTCTACATGTACAACACGGTCAACGCATCGCTGGGGCCGGACCAGCCGTGCGCCGGAAGCGATAGGGAGATTTCCTTCGTCGTGCCGGATCAGTCCTGCACCCCCTGGTTCCATCCGGGCATCTATGACCAGCAGGAGACGAACTTCAACTTCGACCTTTCCTACGCCTACAGCGAAATGGTCAACGTCGCGGGCGGCGCCGAGTGGCGAAACGAGCGCTTCGAAATCATTCCCGGAGACGAGCCGTCATGGACGGAAGGTTCGCTCGCCACCCAGGGCTTTACCCCGGGCTCCAATGGCTTCACCGGCTTCGGGCCGCTGACGGAGGGGGACTGGAACCGCAATAACTTCGCTGGCTATGTCGATGTCGAGTTCAGCGATCCCGACGGCGCGTGGCTGCTGGATGTGGCGGGTCGCGTCGAGCAGTTCTCCGACTTTGGTACCACCGTGAACGGCAAGTTCGCGGCCCGTGTCAGCGTGTCGGAGCAAATGGCACTGCGAGCCAGCGCCAGCACCGGTTTCCGCGCGCCCACGCCGGGGCAGCAGAATGCCTTCAACATCTCCACGATCTACGATCCCGCGATCATGGATCTGACGAACAACGGCACGATCCCTTCGACATCACCGTTGGCGGCGAGATTCGGTGGCGAGGCGCTTACGCCCGAAAAGTCCTTCAACCTCGCGTTGGGGACTGTTTACAATAGTGGCCCGTTCAATCTCTCCATGGATTTCTTCCAGATCAGGGTGTCGGACCGCCTGACGACCAGCGCCGACAGGCAGCTCAGCCCGGAAGAGATCGACCAGCTGATCGCCGAGGGCATTATCCGGCCGGGTGGCGTGCTCGCGCGGTTCCGCTTCTTCATCAACGACTTCGCGACAACCACGACGGGAATCGACCTGGTGGGCGCGTACGACATCCAGGGAGCCGGCGGTTCAACCACGACCATCAGCAGTGCCTGGAACTGGACCACGACCCAGGTGACGGAGTTCGACGGGGCCACGTTGACTGACCACCGCATCCGGATCCTCGAGGAAGGACTGCCCAACGTGCGCGGCAACATCGCGCTCAACCACGTCCTCCCGGCCGGCACCCGCTTCCTGGTTCGAGGCAGCTACTGGGGCGGCTACTTCGACGGCGAGCAGCCCTACTACGAGTCGAGCCCCGACAACACGATCGACTACCCGGCCCGCACGCTCTTCGATGTCGAGGCGGCCCACACCTTCGCGGACAGCTGGACCCTCACCCTGGGTGCGCAGAACGTGCTCAACACCTACCCGGAGGAGTATCCCGGCGCGGCGGCCGGTGTCGGCAACCGGTTTGGCCAGTTCACGCCGTTCGGCTTCAACGGCGCCTTCTACTACTCGCGGATCGGGTACTCCTGGTAACTGGTCTCAGACCCGCGTAACCGCAACCCCGGCCCCGGGTCGGCCTCAGTGTTTTCCAACCCGGACATGAGCATGAACGAGCCGGTGGGTGGGGCGGGGGGGTGCGAAGGGTGAGGAGGGATGGGGGGATGGAGTTTGGGGTTGGGGGGGTTGGCGGGCAAGGTCCGC
>LXNI01000751.1_pt1 | contig 34903 bp, 23 predicted proteins | sample 809091 | NCBI WGS metagenome assembly LXNI01 (sample SAMN04870527, study PRJNA318959) | sponge metagenome | biome: 01000161; feature: marine sponge reef; material: water | host: Sarcotragus foetidus | place: Greece: Milos, Mediterranean Sea | collected 2013-05-29 | depth 5-7 m
CTTGGTGCGCAGTTCGATGAGGCCGCCCGCGTGGTCCCCGGGCTGATCGGGGGAGTAGGTTTTCGCGGTCACGATCGACTCGAGCAGGTCCGACGGCACGATGTCCAGCGGTACGGCCTTGCGGTCGGGCATCGGCGACGCCAGGGGGGCGCCGTTCAAGGTGGTTCCGGTGTAGCGTTCGCCGAGACCGCGCACGTACGGGAACCTCCCGTCCACCACCGACAGTCCCGGAACCCGCCTGAGGGCCGCGGCGGCATCCCCGTCCGGCGACCTTGAGATCTGATCCGCGCCGATGGCGTCCACCACGTAAGCCTCGGACTGGCGTTCGGTGAGCAAGGCCGCGGTGGATCCGGATTCGACGGTGGCCTCGACCACGAGCTCGCCCATCCGCAGCGCCGCCGGTTCCATCGAAATGTCGAGGGTGGTGACGCTGTCCGTGCCGACCACGACGCCGGTCACCGTCTTGTTCGCGTAGCCGAGCATCTCGACCACGACCGAGTGCGTTCCCGCCGGGACCGTGCGCAGCACGAAGCGCCCGTCCATGGACGAGAGACCGCCGGCCGACTCGTCCTGGAGCAGCACGCTGGCGTTGGGAATGGGCCGCGCCGTGCTTTGGTCGACCACGCGCCCGACGATCTTGCCGGCCTGCGCGGCGGCCGCGCCGGGGAGGACGGACAGGATCAGTAGAGACGCAAGCAGAGGGACGCGGCTGGTGTACTGGTGCATGGACGTTGGCTCCTTGCCGCGGAACGCGGTCGCGGTCATGGCCGGATTCCGGTGGCGGGTGGTCGGTCGTGGATACAACTTCCGGGTCCCACGTAACGACGCCTTCCCGGAGCGGGTAACAATGTCGTAACCGTTGAGCGCGAACCCGGTCACGCCCGGCGACCGGCAGCCCCGGTCACCGGTCTCACGGCAAGAACGGCAGATCGTGCAGTCCTGATTAGACTTAGACGATTTCCTGCCGGGATTCCCGTTCCCTCTCAAGGGATTGTAAGGCAGGCGCTCTGAACCAACTGAGCTAAGCGCCCCGGGAATCAGGTCACCTGGCGGCGCCCCCCATACACGCCGCCAAGGGGATCCGGTCCGTACTGGTTGTCACCGGACGTTCCCTCGACTACGAAAAGAACTATCGACAGACAGATGTTGTACAGGGGAATCATGAAGAGCAGCGCGTGCCAGCCGGGACGGTCAAGGTCGTGGAGGCGTTTCACGGTGACCGCCAGCGCCGCCCAGGCCGCCCCCAGACCGATGCCGATCAGCGGCAACGCGGCCAGCGAGGTGAACAGGCCCATGAACACCGTCATGGCGGCTGTGGTGAAGACCACCAGGTCGTCGAGTACCACATGCCAGAAATAGCGGGCGCGGTTCGCCCGTCCTTCGAAGGAAAACAGGTCCAGGAACGCATCCATTTCGATCCTCCATGCTCATTTTGTCGTGACATGCCGTATGTCGAGGCGGGGCCCCGCAGGACACGAGGACAGGGACGCGAGCGAAACCAGGACAACCGACTTGCACTCCTTCGGCTCCGACGCTCAGCTTGCGTCGATGAGCCAACCCCGCGACCCCCTGTCTCCTGAGCGCCTCTACGCATTGACGGAGACGTTTCTTTATGCCGAAGCCGCCGGGGCCTTCGTGGAGCCGCCCTCGATCAGCGATGGACTGACGCCGTCGCCGCCCGCGGCTAGTGGAAGTTCCCGAAGTCCACTCGCGCGGTCGTGCCGTCGCCCCAGTCGACCTCGTAGGTGAGCGAATCCTCGATCCGCGCGACAGCCACGATGTAGTCGTATAGCGCGGAGACTCGCGCGAACCCCGTGGGAATGTTGCCGCACTGGTCCCAGTTGACGAGGAAGCTGGAGATGCCCACTTGCATCCATGAATCCTCGTAGGGCACCAGCAGCGGGCCGCCGCTGTCGCCGAAGCAGACGCCGCGCCCGAGCCGCTCCGCTCCGGCGCAGATCACCCGTTCGGTGACGTAGCCGAAGAACTCTCCCGCCACCTTGTCGCACTCATCGTTGGTGATCATGGGCAGGGGCGCGCGCTGCAGTATGTCTGTAGGCGCTAGGGTGCCATCTCCAATTCGCCCCCAGCCGATCGCCGTGGCGGTGTCTCCGGGAGTGGAAAACGATGGCTGGTCCGGACGCTGCAGGTACACACGAGGGTAGAGATGCGAGCCTTCGAGACGCAGGAGGGCAATATCGGCGTCGGTGCCTGGACCGAATTCGGGATGGGAACGCACGGCTTGGACCCTGATTTGCTCACCGCCCGTGTTCAGGTCGGCGCTGCCGGCGTAGACCTCTATCTCACGTGCCGGAGTTCCAGAGACGCAGTGGGCTGCCGTCAACACGTAGCGGCTGTTGACAAGGGTTCCCCCGCAGAACAGGAACTGGGTGTCGCTGGTGCGAAGCGCGACCTGGAACGGAAAGTCGTCGATGTCGGCGTCTTCACCGTTGATGATCGCGGCCACGCCGGGCGGCAGTGCGCCGAAAGATGACATCGACGGCCCCGCAAAGGTGCTGCTCCACCCGAACTTGAGGATCTGGGAGACCGAATAGCTGCGGCCGGCGTCGAGACCGGCGAACTCGTAGGTGCCGTCCGCCGCGGAAAAGCTGAGCGGTTCGCCGTTGTCGTACGCTCCGTCGCCATCCAGGTCGAGGAAGACCGTGAAGTTCTCGAGCGTGCGCTCGTCCTCGCCGATGGCTTCGTCCATGTTGCGGTCGAACCAGACCGTGCCGTGGATGATGTTGGGACCGTTGCCAGCCGGGCTCGCCACGGTCACGTCGCCGCCGGCGGAAGCCTCGCCATCCCGGTTGTCCTTTACGGTCAACTCGACCTCGAATATTCCGCCGCCGGCGTAGGTGTGGGCGACCCGCACGCCCGTCGCCGTGCCGCCGTCTCCGAATGTCCACTCGTAGGAGACCAGGTTGCCGTCCAGATCGGAAGAACCGGACGCGTCGAAGTTCACCGCCAACGGGGCCTGGCCGCGATCAACATCAACCGTGAAGGCTGCCGTGGGCAGCTCGTTGGGCTCTTCAGGTGGAGGGGGCGGAGGCGGCGCGACCGGGGATGCCTCGTCGCCGCCGCAGGAGAGAAACAGCAGCGCGACGATCAGGATTGACGGTGAGTTGGGGATCACTCTGCACATGAGGCCATACCTGATGGGAGGAGTTCCGGCCGGAAGCCCGGTGGCTGCCGCGGGGTCCACTGAATGGCCTCGGGGGTCCATTGTGGCCCACTGTGTACACTATTGGAAGCACACCTCCACGAAAATGTCAAATCGGCGCTGCCGAGTTCGTGAACCAGCGGCCTTGCCACGGGTGCCGACCGGAATCCAGCTTCCGTCCATGACCGGTACGCCCAAAGCCGCAGGTCATGTGAGCAAGCATGACATGGCCGAGACGCTTCTTCGCGCGGAAGCGACCGGCGCCCTTGTCGCCCGCCGTCTTCGCAGCCCCGACCTCACCATGGACGAGGCCTACGAGGTCGGTGCCCGGATCGCCAGGACGCGCCTGCGGCAAGGATGGTGCTTCCGTGGGTGGAAGGTGGGGTTCACGAACCGCGAGATCTGGCCGCGCTGGGGGCTGGACCGTCCCATGGTCGCGCCTGTGTACCGCGAGACGGTGTTCATGGTGGGCAGGGACAGTCCCGGCGAGTCCACCGACGCTCCTCTTGCAGTTCCGGCGGGCCGACGGGCGGCGCTCAGGATCGAGGTCGAGGTGGTGGTCGGATTCGGGGGGACGGGCGCCATGCCCGACTGGGTCGCGCTGGGCGCGGAACTGGTGGATTGCCACTACCCGGGATGGGATCTGCACCCGGCACGCAGCGTGGCAGACTTCGGGCTGCATGCGGGACTGGTCGTCGGGCCAAGGGTCGGACACGTTTCAGCTGAAACTCTCCAGTCGCTGGACCATGTCGCGGTCTCGCTTTCTGCTGGGGGGGAGCGGCTTTCGGAGGGCGTCGGCCATGCGGTGCTCGGCGGCCCCGCCAATGTGCTCGCCGAGCTGCGTGGCTCCCTCGCGGAACGCGTGGCCGGCTACGGGGTGACGCAACGCGTGGCTGGCTACCGGGTCGCGGGGCCCGGCGCGGCGCGCAACACGGAACCGGCCAGCCGCAACGCTGCCTCGGTTGCTGCGGGCGCGGCGATGGATAGCAGCCAGGGTTACCTTGTCTCGACCGGAACGCTCACCCCACTCGTGGAGGCGCGAATTGGAACCACGTACGAGGTCGAGGCAGATCTGCTGCCGTCGTTTTCCTTCGTGCTGGTCTGATTTGGCCGCCCGTCCGGTCACAGGCGTCGCAGCCGCGCTGATTGTGGTCGCGCTTGGGACATTCGCATGTCAAACCGGGACGGCCACCCCGGCCCCGGCGCCCCAGGCGGTCGCCGAACAGGAGCCCGCCACCCAACCGGAAAGACCCGCTGCCCCCCGCTCGAAAGCCGACGAACCCAACACGACCGACGGCATCTATTCCGAGGCGCAGGCGACACGGGGCCGCCAGGTCTTCGACCAAATCTGCACCGAGTGCCACGTGCCGGCCGACTGGATGGAGCCCGCTTTCCTCGAGCGGTGGGAGGAGGCCTCGGTCTTTCGCCTGTGGTACTGGATCTACGAGCGGATGCCCCACGGCAACCCGGGCAGCCTGACCCGCGAGCAGGTCACCGACGCCCTGACCTATATCTTCCAGCTCAACGGCCTGCCCCCCGGGGCGAGCGAACTGGCGACCGACGACGACTCGATCGACGACTACTGGATCATCTGGACACCCTCCTGAGAGGAACGATGCACCGACACACCCAACGCCCAGCTGAAGTCCCCCGCCGCGCTCGGGCCGGGAAACCGCTTGCGGCCCGTCTGGCTTCGGCCGGACTTGCGGCCGCAGTTCTCGCAGGCGCGCCCGCCCCCGCCGCCGCCCAGTCCTCCAGCCTCGTCTCGCCCACCGGCGAGGTCGACTGGAACCGCTTCTACACGGCTGCCGAAACCAACCAGATCCTGCGCGAGTTCCACGCCATGTACCCGGAGCTGACCGAGCTGCACCAGGTCGGCGAGAGCTTCTACGGCCAGCCTCTCATGCTGATCACCATCACCAACGAGGCGACCGGCCCCGCCGGCGACAAGCCCGCGCTCTACGTCGACGGCGGCATCCACGCGGGCGAGCTCACCGGCTCAGCGGTCGCCACCCACGTTATCGGCCACCTGTTGAACGGCTACGGCAACGACCCCCGCGTCACCGCGCTCCTCGACACCCGCGCATTCTACGTCCGCCCCAAGTTCAACCCCGACGGCTCGGACCTGGCGCTCATCGAGGACCAGTTCCTGCGCAGCACCCCCCACCCCTTCGACGACGACGAGGACGGCGTCGCCGACGAGGACCCGCCCGAGGACCTCGACGGCGACGGCTGGATCACGCAGATGCGCATCCCCGACCCGGACGGCATCTGGGTGGCCGACCCGGACGACGACCGCATCATGGTGCGCGACCCCGAGATGCAGCGCGCCGGCCTGCGCTTCTCGACCATGCGCGAGGGCGTCGACAGCGACGGCGACGGCACGATCAACGAGGACGGCCTCGGCGGCCTCGACATGAACCGCAACTTCCCCCGCAACTGGGAGCGCGTGCACCTGCAGACCGGCGCCGGCGACTACCCGCTCTCCGAGCCCGAGACGCGCGCCGCGGCGGAGTTCATCAACGCGCACCGCAACATCACGGGCATCGTGCACGGGCACACCTCGGGCGGCTTCGTCTACCGGCTGCCGTCGGCGTCCGCGCCGTCGCTCTTCCCGCAGATCGACCTGTCGCTGATCCTGCACCTGGGCGAGGAGTACACGCGCAGCACAGGCCGTCCGGTGGTCCCCAGCGCCACGCACCCCACCGAGCACCGCTACGGAACGCTGATCTCGTGGGGGTACTGGGACCACGGCGTGATCGGCTGGGTGCCGGAGTTCTCGCCGGGCCCCGAGGAGTGGGTGACCGACTACGACGGCGACGGCGAGATCAGCGAGGCCGAGCAGCACCGCTTCAACGACGAGGAACTGGGTGGCCGCTACTTCTCGGACTGGACGCCGCATGACCACCCGCAGCTGGGCGCCGTCGAGATCGGGGGCTGGCACTCGAAGTTCTGGGGGCAGAACCCGCCGCCGGAATTCCTCGAGGCCGAGACCGGACAGCAGCTGCACTGGATCCTCTACCTCGCCGAGCAGGGCCCGCTGATCGAGATGAGCGAGCCGGTGGTGACGTCGGTGGGCGACGGGACCTTCCGCGTCGCGGTCACCGTGACCAACACGGGGTTCCAGCCCACGAGCGTCACCGACCGGGGCGCGGTGGGCCGTGAGCGCCCGGATGGCGGCGTGGACCGTCAGGTGGTGAGGGCGCCGGCCGTGACGCTGACGCACCCCGGGCTCGAGATCGTGGAGGGCCGCGCCCGCACGGTGATCCCGCACCTCGCGGGGTCGAACCCGTTCCTGGAGGCCGCGACGGAGAGCTCGCACACGGTGACGTGGGTGGTGCGCCCGACAGGCGGCGAACGCGGCGTGCGGGTGACGGCTGAATCGGACAAGGGTGGCACCGTGCGGTCCGGCTGGGTGGTGGTACGATGAGGGGGGTGAGGGAGGGCGGCGGTCGCCGCGCGGCAAGTCGGCCGCTTGGTACCGGACGCCGTGGGCGCGGCCTCGGGCGAAGGGTCGCGATGGCAGCCGTGGCGGTGGTGGCCGCCGCGTGGGCCGCACCCCTCGACAGCCAGGAAGCCCGGCGGCGCTGGGAGCGCATGTGCCAGATCCGCGCCGAGAAGTTCGACCTCGTGCTGCCCGGCGCGATGCACGACAACGACCTCGACATGTGGATCGTGGTCATGCGCGAGGGCCTCCTCGACCCCATGTGGGATGCGCTCGGGCGCGGCTACGTCGGCGACTGGGCGTACTACGTCTTCACCGACCGCGGCGAGCGCACGGAGCGCGCCGCCCTGGGCGTGGGCGGCTACATGCTCGAACAGTGCGGCGTCTACGACCACTTCGGGAGCGCCGCCTCGCTGGCCGACTACGTGGCCGAGCGCGATCCCGAGCGCATCGGCGTCAACATGGCCGAATCCATCGGCGGCGCCGACGGTCTCTCCCACACCTCCTACCTGCACTTGCGCGAAGTGCTCGGCGCGCCCTACGCCGACCGCCTGGTCTCGGCCGAGCGCTTCGTCTCGGACTTCCGCGCCACCCGGGTCGCCACCGAGATCGCCGCCTTCGGCGAAGCGGGGGAAATGAGCCGCGAAATCGCCGAGCGCGCCTTCTCGAACGAAGTGATCACACCGGGAGTGACCGCGCTCGAAGACGTCGCCTGGTGGATGTGGGACCAGCTGCTCGCGCGCGGGCTCGATTCATCCTTCGACATGCCGTCGGTTTACATCACCGGCCCGACCGGGATCGAAGCCAGCTCATCGGACCGGATCATCCAGCGCGGCGACCTCCTCATGATCGACTGGGGCGTCGGCTTCCTCGACTTCTACACCGACATGAAGCGGGTCGCATACGTGCTGCGCGAGGGCGAAATCGAGCCGCCGCCGGGCATTCGCCACGCTTTTGAGCGGGCGCTGCAGGTGCGCGACGTCATGAAGGCGTCGATCAAGCCCGCGCCGACCGCGCAGCAGGCCGTCGACGCCACCTGGGCGGCAATCGAAGCGGCCGGCTTCAACCGGATCGACTTCAACCAGCCCACCGACGACCCGGACGTGACCGACGTCGTGATCGGCCCGCACTCCGTCGGCAACTGGGGGCACGGTTTCGGGCCCTCGCTCGCGTTCTTCAACCCGACGCGCCTCACGTACGAACTGCGCCCGGGCACGCTGATCTCGGTCGAGCTTTTCGCCTACACCGCCAACCCCGAGTGGGGCGGCGCCAAAGTGCGGATCCCGCTGGAGGATGACGCGGTGGTCACCGAACGCGGCGTGGAGTGGTTGTACCCGGTGACGCAGAGGATCCTGGTGGTGAAGTAGCGCTGGATCGGCGCGCGGCGCTCCCCGCGACGGGGCCCTGACCATTCCGACGGGCCGCGTCCGGAAGGGGCGCCGCGCGCAACGGTCCCGTCACCGCCGTGGGTACACCGTCCTCACGACCCTTCCCTTCTGGTCGATGAACGTGATCGGATAGTTAGCGATGTCGTTGCTCAGATCGATCATGGATTCCGGGTCCACGTCCATTCCCGCACCGCTCGTGTTCGCGATCCGATAGTTGTCGGCCACTGTAGGATCGACGCTGAACCCCAGGTCGGCCATGGCTTCGATCGTGATTGCGCTGAACGGCTCGATCCCGGCTGACAGGAACGGTGTCATCAATTCGTTCTCGAAGACCGATTCCCTCCAGTGCGAATCCGCCGAGCCCCGGTCGCCGCCATTCTCAACCGGTATGATCGCGCCTCCTCTGTAGCCGCGGCCCCCGGCCCTCTCGAAGGCCCGTGTGGCCAGTGGCCCCGTAAAGTGAGTGTCGGCGTTCGGATTGCCGGTGGTAGAGGGATTCTCGAGCAGATCGAAGCGCTCCCACAGCGTGCCGAATCCCAGAACGTGCCCCATCTCGTGCAGGACCGTTGAAACGAGGGTGCCCCGAGCCGCAAGGCGCGTCAGGTCGTCTTCGTCGAACCACATGTTGCCCGCGATGACCGCACGCGGGATTTCGGGATAGCCCTCGAACCTTGTGAGTCGGGAAAAGCAGGGTCCGGCCCGGGCGAGGACGCCGCCGGGCCCATCGATCGAGTCGATGCGAACGAACATCAGGATATCGTCGATGACGTAATCCACGAGGGGTGAGTTGGCGCCACACTGACCGGCTCCGATCGGATTGTTCGCCAGATCGATATCACTGACACCCTGGACAATGGCAGACTCCCACCTCTTGGCCGCGTCACGGACCACCTGGTCCTGTTCGGCCGTCCCGTTCTGGATGAAAACCAGATCGATGTCGTAGCCCTCGACCTCGATCCCACCCACCGAGACCTTGAATTCGAGCGAGCTGAAGGCGCTGTAGGCGTGAACGGCCACGTGGTAGGAGCCGGGGCGGGCGGGGAGAAGCTGGCAGAGTTCGCGGTCGCCCGGCGCTGCGCCGCTCAGGCAGCTGTACTTGTAGTAGTGGTCCGGACGGTGGCCGTAGTTGACGAAGAGGTCCGGATCCTGGCCCGCTGCGGCCCCGACCTCGATGTTGATCGCATCCTTCGACCCCGTCTCGACATCGATCCGGAAGTACAGGACGTCGTCCAGAGACGCTGTAATCATGGACGTGTGCCCAGGAGCAATGATCTCCTGATGCAGCACCGTCAGGTTCTCGGTCCAGGTGTTGTTCTCCTTCTCCCATTCGTCGATCCCGCGCTCCGGGTCGATGACCACCGCCAGCCGGCGATTCCCGGCGTCGAAGGGTCCGGCGGCAAATTCGAGCGTGGTTGTCCCTTCGGGCTCCAGCTTCGCCACCTTGACGCTGTCCTGCACGATCCCGTCCAGCGTGATGTGCACCATGAAGGTGTCGGGGCTCGCGGCGTCACCCTTGTTGGCCAGCGTCGCGGTGATGTCCAGGGTCTCGAGACTCGTCGGGTCGTCCCGCGAGAGCGTCAGGTTCTCGACGCTGAGGTCCGGGAGCGGCGTGTCCGAAGTCGCCATCGCCCTCGCCCGGTTCTGGATGCCGCCCGGCACCGAGATCACCAGGGTCTGGGAGCCGAACTTGTTGCCCAGGGTCCACTCCGTCGAACCCTCGCCAGCATCGTCGCTCGTCACCGACTCCACGCTGACCGAGCCACTCTCGGCGCCCGGCGCGAATCCGATCTCGACCCCGGCCACGCCGTACCCGCCGCGGTCTTCCAGCCGCACCACCACCGGTTCCGCCAGGGGGGTGCCCCGCAGCGCCTCCTGATTGTCCCCCTCGACCACCTTGATCGCCGCGGCGCGCTGCTCCACGCCCACCGGCGCGGTCGCACTGAGTCCGCTGGCACTCGCCGTCAGCGTGCCCGATCCGTTTCCGGTGGCGGTGACCTGCCCGCTGGCGTCCACCGTGAAGACCGCTTCGTCCGAACTGGACCAAGTGACGGTCGTGGCCATCGCCGCTCCGTACTGGTCGCGCACGGTGGCGGCAAAGATGGTTGTCTGGCTGATGTAGGTCAGGCTCGTCCCGGCAGGGTTTATGGTGATCGTGGCGGGCCGCGGGGGCTCCTGCGGCGTCGAGGGTCCGTCGTCCCCGCCTCCACAGGCATTGACAAAGGCTAATAGGACGAATGATGCGAACGATGCGAGTCTGTACCTGATCATGTTTCTCCCACCCTTTTGGGACGGTTGGCGCGATGCTCAAGAATAGCCCCGGAAGGCGTCCATTCCTAGAAGCACGCCTTGCCACCGTCTTCACGGCGGGAGACTATTTCGCCCCCAACTCAACCTGCACGCCCGTACCCGCCCGACTCCACTTCCGTTCCAGATACACCGGCAAATAGCACAGCGCGAAGAATCCCAACGCCAGCACCTCCAGCCACAGGATGTACCAGGGCCACTCGAAAAACAGGAACGGAGAATCCGTAACCGGCTGTTCGCTGAGGTACATGTAGTTGGCCCCGGTCAGCAGATTGAATCCGGTCATCACCGCCGCCATGGCATTCAGCAGGAAGAACGCGCGCAGCAGTGACTTGAAGGTCGGCCGCATCCCGAGTCCCCAGGTCATCAGGACCGCGGTGACCACGATCCCGCAGTGCGAGATGTAGTACTGGATGAAGTGGAACTCGGGCCACCCCGCATCGAGTGCCGGGGTGACGACGGCGTTGGTGGCGCCTGCCAGGCCCCAGAAGTAGACCAGTTCGTAGGCAAGCCGGTTGCGGGTGAACAACACCACGACGGAGAGGATGGCGGACATGCCGCACACGTGCAGCGGCAGGTGCTCCTGAAGGAAGATCGTGCCCCCGTCGACCACGAAGCGGTAGCACCAGTTCGCGATCTGGTTCACAAGGAGGACGACGCCAAAGCCGATGCAGACCGTCCTGGTGAACCTCTCCGAATCGAAGTGGCGGACTGCCCGGACCAGGCCGATAGCGACGATGACATTCAACACCATGACCACGTTGTGGGCGGTGCCGAAGAGTTCGAAGGGAACGGTTTGCATCGCCTGTTCGGTCCGGCCTGGGGATCCGGGGTGAGTGGTGCGGGCACCCGTTGGCAGTGCAGAAGGTACGGCGGGCGAGTGCGGGCGGCGAGCGCGTGGCGGCAAGCGCGTGGGGCGAACGCGGGGTTGTCGGCCAAAAAAGGCCGCAAGTGGCGGACAAATTTACCCGATATGTTGTGCGCGGTTTACATTAGGTAATGTTTGCATTACATACCGCTCGCCGACCGGGTCGCCCAGGCGCTGTCAGGGACTCCGCGCCCAAGTGGGCCACGCACAGTTCCGCGTTGGCGAGGCATGCCCCCGCCGCGCCCCGGATCCCGTTGTGCACCACCACCACCAGCGCGAGGTCGTGCGGCGGGGGGGCCGAGCGGATCCTCCCGATGGTGACGGCCATGCCCGCCGCGGCGTCCGCGTCCAGGCGGGGTTGGGGGCGGTCGGCCTCGGTGCGCACCACGAGCGGCCGCGCGGGGAGCGTCGGCAGCGAACCCGGCTCGAGCGGCGAGCGGAAGTCGCGCAGCACCCGTGCCGCGTCCGTGTGGTTGGCCGGTGCCCGCAGCCTGCAGAAGACATGGGCGGTGTGGCCATCGAGAACCGGGACGCGGTTCACCGCCACCGCGACCTCGATGTCGGCACCCAGGATCTTGGTGAGCTCGGGGCCGATCTTTTCCTCTTCCCCGCGGATACACGGGATCACGTTCCCCGCGACTTCCACCGCGTTGAGGCTGCTGAGCCCGGCCCCCGACAGCGCCTGCAGTGTGACCACGGTTGCCGATTCGATGCCGAATGCCCGCTCGATCGGCGCGAGCGCCATCGCCAGCCCCACGACCACGCAGTTGGGATTGGCCACAAGCGCTCCACCGGCACGCGACCAAGGCTGCCCGGCGATTCCGCTGATCTCCTCGGCGTTGACCTCCGGGACGATCAGCGGCGTATCCGTCCGCATCCGATGTGCAGACGCGTTGCTGCACACGACATGCCCCCGCTCGGCCAGGGCCGGCTCCGCCTCGCGCGCCACTGCCGACGGAAGCGCCGAGAGCACCAGCGGGCTCGCAAGCGGTCGGTCGAGAGAAAGGAGGTCGAGCGCGGCCGCGTCAGGCGGAGGATCGCCTCCGATGGCCCACGGAACGGCATCGCCATAGCGTCGCCCGGCGCGCCGCTCGGAGCCGACGACCTCCGCCAGGTGGAACAGGGGATGCCCGTCGAGCATGCGCACCAGCCGCTGGCCAACGATGCCGGTCGCGCCCAGGACGGCCGTCGGTATGGTCGAGGACCTGCATCCGCCGGGCACTTGGCTCAACGCGCGGCCGCCCATCTGCCCGGTCTCCCAACGCGGGTTCCCTTCCCCGTCACTCCGGTGACCCGGAAGGCGAGCCCCCGGCGCTCCGCGAAATCGATTGCCTTCGACTGCACCACCCCACCGCCGATGGTCCGCGCCTGCGACCAGGTCAGCTCGGAACAGGGGACCTGTCGAAACGCGGGGCGGCCGTCCGGGCCACACGCGTGGAGCGATTCGCGCTGGCCGGCGGGGTGCGATTCGGGCCCTGCGGCAAGACGCGGATCCGCCGGGTAGATCCCGTCCACATCCTTCACCAGCCGGATCTCCGCCGCCCCGAGCGCATCTCCCAGGAAGAGCGCCGTCAGATCGGAGCCGCCGCGTCCGAGAAGCGAGGGAACACCTGTCACGTCCACTCCGACGAAGCCGGGAAACACCACCGCGTCGTGGTTGGCCAGCGCCCCGTGGATCTGTGCCGCATCCACCGTGACCGGATCGGCGTCGCGCAACGATCCCCGGGTTCGCACCGGCAGGCGCCAGGCGTTGAACCCCACCGTGCGCACGCCCCGATCCGCAAGCGCCATGGTGAGCAGCGCCACCGATGCTTCTTCACCCGTGGCGAGCAGCGCCGCAGTCAGAGGGTCGGGCGAGGTTGGCGAAACCGAGCGGGCTGCCGCCAGGAGCGAATCCGTGGTGTCGCCCATGGCGGAGACGACGGCGACCACCTTGCGTCCGCGGGCGACCTCGTGCCCGATCGTCTCGGCGACGAGCGGGTAGTCCTCCGGGCAGGCCAGGATCGAGGAGCCGAACTTGAGCACGTGGATGTCGCCACTGGACGCACCGCGGGGGGTGGCACGGGCTCCGAGCTTCAAGGCGGCCCCCATCAGACGAGCACGCTCGCGACCGCTTCCGCGCGGCCGAGCGCCCGCTCCAAGTCTGCTTCCAGGTCCTCGCAGGCCTCGATCCCCACCGACAGGCGGAGCAGTCCCTGGCCGATTCCCGCCGCCACGCGCGCGGGTTCGTCCATCGACGCATGCGTCATCGTCCAGGGGTGGGTGACCAGGCTCTCCACACCGCCCAGCGATTCGGCCAGCGCGAAGTGCTCGATCCCGTCCACGAAGGCATCCACCGCCGCCCGTCCTCCCCTCAGCTCGAACGAAATGAGGCTGCCCCACCCCGTCTGCTGCCGGGAGGCGATATCGTGCCCGGGGTGATCGGGCAGGCTCGGGTGATTGACCCGGGTGACGACATCGCTGCCCTCCAGCAAGTCCACGACGCGGAGCGCGTTCTCCTCGTGTACACGGCTGCGCGCGTGAAGGGTCCGCATGCCGCGCAGCGTCAGGTACGAGTCGAATGGAGCACCCGACACGCCCATCGCGTTGGTCCACCAGGCGACCTCTTCGAGCAGGTCCTCGTCGGCCGCAACCACCGTGCCGCCCACGACGTCGCTGTGTCCGTTCAGGAACTTCGTCGTCGAGTGCACGACCAGATCGGCGCCGAACTCGAGCGGGCGCTGGTTGACGGGAGAGAGGAAGGTGTTGTCGGCCACGCAAACGGCGCCGATGTCGCGCGCCAGGCGGGCCCACACGGCGAGGTCCGTGATGCGCAGATGCGGATTGCTCGGCGTCTCGATCCAGATCATGCGGGGCCGGAGTTCGCGGGCGAGCTCGAGCGACTCGGGGTCCCACGGGTCGACGAACTTGACGCGGTACGTCCCGCGGTTCGCCTCGGCCGAGAAGAGGCGGTAGCTGCCGCCGTAGCAGTCGCGCGGCGCCAGCAGCAGATCGCCCGCCGATAGCAGACGCGTCGCCACGGCGATCGCCGACATCCCGGACGAGGTCACGACCGCGCCGCACCCGCCCTCGAGTTCGGCGATGGTTTCGGCCGCGAGATCGCGCGTCGGGTTGGCCGTCCGGGTGTAGTCGTACTTCCCGTACACGCCCGGAGCGTCGAAGAAGAAGTTGGTGGAGAGATGGATGGGCGGCATGACCGCGCGATGGGTCGTGTCGGCGCCGAGGCCCGCCCGCACGGTGCGGGTCACGCGGGATCTGGAAGGACGGGAACCGTTCAGCTTGCTCATCGAACCACCTCCGGGGTGCCTGCGTTCAGGAGAGTCGCCACCGCATCGGCTTCCTTGAGGAAGGCGTCGTGCCCGAAGAGGGACGGCACGGTGACGTGTTTCGGACATCGGCCGCTGCGCGTGGCGAGCTCGTCGACAAGCCAGGGCGGGACCAGCAGATCGGTGTCGAACGACACCAGGAGAGTGTGCGGCAGCAGCGTTTCGGGGCTGGTGCGGTGCAGGTCGATCGACTCCGACAGGGTGAGGAAGCGCTCGGTGTCGAACCGCTGGATGAAATCGGCGCCGCGGGCGTTCAGGTATTCCTCGACGGGAAAGCGCGTCGGAGACCGACCGGGCTTGCCCACCTGGAGCGGGCCGGACTCGAAGCGCTCCTCGAACTCCTGCGTGCTCCGGTAGGTGGTCATGGCCAGGGCGCGGGCCAGCGCGAGGCCACGGCCCGCGTGCCCACCGGCGACCCCGAGCTCCGCGGCTGAGCGCTGGACCGACCGGATCGCGGTGGCCATGGGGTGCGTGCGGTGGGCGGCACAGAGGATGACGAGCCGCGCGACGCGAGCCGGGAAGAGTTCGGCGAAGGCCAGCGCGACCATGCCGCCGTATGAGGCGCCAGCGATGGAGATGGCGGCGATGCCCAGTTCGTCGAGCACGGCCGCGATGGCGCGCGCCTGGTCGTGGCTCGTCACCGGGCGGAGAAGGCCATCATCCTCCGTGTTGCCGCCGAGGTAGTCGATGCCGATGAGCAGATGGCGTGCCGGGTCGAGGGCGGCGCCCTCTCCCACCACCCCAGGCCACCATCCGGGGGACGGATCGGCGGCGCTGGGCGCCAGGTGACGCCCCGCAGAGATGCCTCCGAGGACGATCGTTGCCGGTGCGGCCGCCGGCCCCTGCGCCTCGTACGCGATCTCCACGGACCGCTCTCCGAGGTGATCGAAGGGTATGAGGGCTCGCACCACGCCCGAACGGACATTCGCCGCCGGGTCGGGCGCGGGTCGCGCGGGCGCAGCAAGCGAGGCAACGCGAGCGGCAGAGCAGTTGGCCATGATGACCTCTCCGAGTCTCGAGTAGCCTCATCGGACTCCGGAGATTGGACCGCCCCGGTACTGTCGGCTACCACCCCGAAGGGTAGCGGGCGGCTCATCTTTGCGGCGGACGCGAGTCCATCGCAGGAGTTGGCACCTTTGTGGGAATGCCAATTCCCACAGGTTGCCCCGGCGTCCAAGGGCCTGTCCCTCAGCCGGTCTCGATGAGTTGTCGTGGAGGCAGTGTACGGGGTTGGCGCACGGATGTCAACAACAATTCGCAGGGGCCCCGTTTGGCCCTCCTATTTGCGCGGGCGCGGCGATGGTCCCGCGGAAACGACCAGGGACACCTGCATGTTCGGACGGGACAGGCCTGGCGGACTGGGCCGAGACTGTTCTCGCTACCGCATGCCGACCTCCCCGATGCTCACCCTGTAGCTCTCGCCGGCGGCGCGCCCTTCGACCAGCACCGCCAGATACGGCCCGCGCCCTGCTTCGTGGGCCGCCGACGCCGCCCAGCCGTGCGCCGTTGTGGTCCACCGCGCACCGGAGGCCCGCTCCTGCGGCATGTCGATCGTGCTGACGGTGCCGTACGCCGGGTTGAACACGACATCGAGGTATTCATACGTGGCTCCCCCGGCCGGCACGGCGGCGGCGTCCACCACCACCTTCCACGTCCCGGCGGCCGGGTTGTGCACCACAATCGATTCGTCGCCGACCGGGTCGCCGTCGGCCCGCGCGGCGCTGCACACATCGCCCGTGCAGTCGAAGACGTAAGCGTCGAGGTCGCCTTCGCCGGCGACCCGGGTGTTCACCATCAGCGCGGTCGAGCCCGGCAGCACTTCCACCTCGAACACCTGCTGCTCGCGTGGCCCGATCTCCCGCGTCTCGCTCCGGGCGCTTCCCACCGGGGTCGGCACCGCCGCGCCCTCGAAGGCGGCCATCCGGTTCGTCATCCACACCTGGTGGCTGGCGCCGTTCGCCGCGCTGTTGCCGTTGCCGTTCCCGTTGTCCGCGACCGCCTCGGTCGTCACCACATCCACATCCACCGCCAGCGCCGAGACCGTCAGCGTCGCGGGCGTGGGCGGCACGGGCTCCTCCTTCTTGGCCTGCTGCCAGTCGAAGGTCTGCGTGTCGGCGATGTCCGCCAGCCGCACCTCCCAGGTCCCGGGGACCGGATCCGCGATCACCTGCGTGATGCCCGACCCACCGCTCCGGATGATCTCGCCGCGCTGGTACCGGGTATCCGGCCGGGCCACCGCCAGCGCGACGGCGCGGTCCTCCCAGCTGACCTCGATCTTCAGCGCCGTCACCCCTTCGGGCACGTCGAAGAAATGGCTCTGCATACCGGGGCGTGGGACCTTCACCTCTTTCTTCACCGTGAATTCGCCGGCCGCGTCGAGCGGCTCCGGGGCCACGATCGCCGCGAGCATGCGGTGGGCGTAGCCGGTCACGTCCGGGTGGTCGAGGGTGAGGTGTGCGGTGTGGACGCCGTGATCGGGCGGGGTCGCCGTGACCGGGAACTCGACCGGGGTGCCGAGCGGCAGCGCGACCGTGAGCGGGGACGAGAAGGTGCCGTGATCGTTGCCCTCCCAGCTGACGTCGAAGGTCATCGAGCCCGAGGGGCCGGATGTGCGCGTCAGGGTGACCGTGCGCTCGCGCCGCACCCCCTTCTTCCAGCCGCTGCGCTCGTAGAGGCCGAAGCCCTCGTGAGGCGTCGGCAGCATGTGGCTGTACGGCGTCGCGATCGACGAGCGGCTCTCGATGTCGACCGTCATGCCGCCAGCGTGCAGCTCCTGCAGGATCGCCCAGGCGCCGGCGACGCTGATCACGCCGTTGCCCTGCTTGTAGGCGGCGATGTTGGGCACGTACCGCGCCCCGCGCTGCACCGCGTACTTGATCGTGTACGGATCGACCTCCATGCCGGACTGCCGCGCGGCGCTGATCAGCAGCGCGACCGCTCCGGACGCAGTGGGCGTGGCCGTTGACGTGCCGCCCGCGATCGTATAGCCGGGCGGCAGTTCGAAGAGGCCCGCGATCGCGCGACCGTCCACGAATCCCTGCGCCGTGCTGACGTAGTTCGAGGGCGAGATGATGTCGGGCTTCAGCGTACCGTCGCCCATGGGGCCGTAGCCGCCCGTGATCAGCAGGTTGTCGTCGTGCTCGGTGCGCACCCCGTGGTTCATGAAGAAGTTGTCCTTGCCTTCGTGGCCCCCGACCCCGATCACGCCGCGCCCCATCACGATGTCGTCGATGGCGCCGAGGACGGGGAAGTTGTGGGTGGGCGACAGGATCGACGAGCGGTAGCGCTCGACTAGGCGGTCCGCAATCACCGACGGGACGAGGCGGCCGTCGCGCAGCAGGTAGTTGTGCGTGATGTTCGAACTCTGCTCGAAGTAGATGACGTCGACCGAGGGGTGCGCCGCCGCGACGATGGTGGCCTCGGTCTGGCCGTACGCCGAGCCGCCCTCCCCCACCGCGGCGAGGCGGGCGCCGGGGGCGACGCCGTCGAAGCGGCCGCTGTCGCCGCGGCTGCCGACCGACGCGCCGACGACCAGCGTTCCATGCCGCGCGATGCCGAGGTTGAGGGCGATGCGGTCCTTGTCGGTATCGATCTGGACGCCGAATCCTACGGACTCGCGCACCGGGGTGTCGGGGTCGTCGGTGCCGAAGACGCCGAATTCGAGGCGCTCGTCGTACTCCCCGAGCGCGGCCTCGTCGGTAAGGTCGAGATCCTGGTCGGTGTCTACCCACACGTCTCCGGTGGACTCGTCCCACAGAACAGCGAAGAAGTGACTCGACCCCTCCGGATTGCCGTCACGGTTGACATCGAGATCCAGCCCCTGGAAGCCGAAGATGCCCGCGGAATCGGCCTTGGACTCGTCGAAGAGCGCGATCCGGAAGACGCCGTCGCGGGGGGCGGTGTACGTGGAGTCGCGGTAGGTGAAGGTGCCGCCGGAGGCCTCGACCATGTCGTCCATGTCGATCCAGCGGCCGTCGTCCTCGATCTCGGGGTCGAGCACGTTGCGGTACACCTCGATCTTGGGGACGGGCTGGCCGTCGAGGGTGTAGGCGGTCTGCAACTCGGGGAGCAGCATGTCGGGGAACATGTCGATCTGCGCGATCGTGACGCCGCGGCCGTCGAACGTGGGGTTCTGTTCGCGGAACTCGATGGCGCGGAGGTCGCCGATGGGGCTGTAGCGGTTGGTTAGCGGACGGTCGCTGAGGACGGGCGGCCAGACGGTGTCCAGAGGCTGGACGGCCGCCTCGGGGCCCGCGGACCCTCCCGGCAGAGGCGGCACATCGTGCTCCGGCGCGCCCCCCGCCAGGCCGAAGGACCTCGAGCGGTTCGTAATGGACACGTCGATGCTGTGGACATCCGCGTGGTCCGCGAGGTCCTCGGCGCCCTGCACCGGGACCCAGGCCCGCAGGTAGTCCACTTCGTCGAAGCGGAAGCCGATGCGTCCGCCCATGGCTTCGATCGCGGCGGCCACGCGGGCGTTGCGGCCCGGCATCGACGCGATGACGACCACGACCTCGGCGTCGCCGCGGGCCCGGGCCTGGGCGAGTTCGCCGCGCGCGTCCTTGAAGAGGTAGGGGCGTCGCTCGGGCTGCGCGCTGGCGGTCGGTGGGGTGAAGAGACCCACGACGAAGAGTGAGAAGATTGCAGTGACGATTGACTTCTGGCGCATGATAGCCTCCGGAGCCGGGGTTGGCTGGTTCGCCTTTAGAATCGGGCGCGGTGGGCAGCCCGCGCAAACGGAACGCGGGCCATGCTCTCGCCTGCCGGCCGGGGGCGGGCCTACGTTGCCTTCCCAGAGTGATCCACGACTCCCGGAGGTATCCCATGATCTCGCGCAACGCAGCTGTCTCCCGGCTTCGTCCAACCGGCGTCCTCATGGCGGTCATCGCCGCCCTTCCCCTCTTGCCTGTGCCCGCGCAGGCACAGGACACGGCGCCCGCGATCGAGTCGATTCGCCAATCCGACCTGAGGGCCGACCTGTTCTTCCTGGCCGGAGACGAGTTGCGGGGCCGTCTGGCCGGGTCGCCCGAGGGTCGGGTGGCCAGCGCGTTCATCAAGTCGCGCTTCGAGCGGATGGGGCTGAAGCCGGTCGGGGCCGGAGGTTCGTACTACCACAACTTCAATGTTGCGCAGACCGAGGTGGGCGAGAACAACCGACTGGGCGTCGAGGCCGGGGGCGTCACGCTGAGCCGCACGCGTGGGCAGGACTTCTATCCGCTGCGTGAAAGCGGGAGCGGGACGGCGGGCGGCGAGGTGGTGTTCGCCGGATTCGGGATCTCGGCGCCGGAGTTGGGCCACGACGACTACGGGGAAGGTGCGGCAGGCAGGATCGCGCTCATCGTGGCGCACGAGCCGGGTGAGAGCGATGCCGACAGCCCGTTCGACGGGCTCGTGACGTCTGAGGCGTCCGCGACTTACCGGAAGGCCGCGGCCGCGCAGGAAGCCGGGGCCGTGGGCGTGATGATCGTCGCCGATGTGCACAACCACCCCGACGCCGGGAACTTCAGCGCGCAGGCGGCGGGCTACTGGCCGGAGACGGTGCGGCGCGGCGGGCGGTACACGCTCGAGAGTCGCCTCAATCGCATCCGCATTCCGGTTGTGCAGATCTCGCTGACGCTGGCAGAGACGCTGGTGGCGGGCACGGGACGTACGCTCGAGGCGCTGTCGGCGTCGGCCGAGTCCCCCGGGGGCTCCTCGTCCGTGGCCCTCCCGGGGGTTCGCGTGGAGATCACCACCGACGTTCGCCGGGAGAGCCAAACGGCGCGCAATGTCGTGGGCCTGATCGAGGGATCGGATCCCGAACTGAAGGACGAGTGGATCGTCATCTGCGCGCACTTCGATCACGACGGGGCCGAGGGCTCGGTGATCTACAACGGCGCGGACGACGACGGCTCGGGCACCGTGGCGCTGATTGAAATCGCCGAGGCGTACCAGGAGGCGGTGCGGATGGGTCAGGGGCCCCGCCGTTCGGTCCTGGTCGCCGCCTGGGACTTCGAGGAGAAGGGGCTGCTCGGTGCGTGGGCCTACGTGGAAGACCCGCTTCACCCGCTGGAGAAGACCGTCGCCGTGCTGAATATGGACATGATCGGGAGGAATGAAGAGGTGGTAGTGGGCGGCGGCCGCCGATTCCGGGCCCTGGACGTCCAGTCCGGCGAGTCGAACGCCAACGCCATCAACATCCTGGGGACCACGCGCAGCGCGGATCTCGCGTCGGAGGTTCAGCGGGCCAACGAAGCCGCCGGCCTGGAGATGCGCTTCCGCTACGACAATCATCCCCTGCAGTTGCTGCGCCGGAGCGACCACTGGCCCTTCATGCAGGTGGGCGTGCCCGCGTTGTTCTATCACACGGGGCTGCATCCGGACTACCACCGTCAGGACGACGTGCCCGAGCGCATCAACTACGAGAAGCTGGAGAAGGTGGTGCGCCTCGTGTACCAGACGAGTTGGAGCCTGGCCCGGCGGCCCAGCGGATCACCGAGAATCAGCCTGAGGTAGGCCGGCCCGCGAGCAGGGCCGCCGGTCGCGCATCTGGCGCAACGGGCCCGTTCAAATGAACTTTGAAGGTCTATCCTGCACTCGCGATCAGGCCACCTCATGAAACACCGTTTCGCGCTCTCTGCCGGTACGCTGGCACTTCTCACCACCAGCCCCCTCGTCGCCCAGAATGGTCAGTCGGGATCGACCAACGGCGGCTCGGGCGGCACCCTGCCCGCGACCGCCACGGCCGTCGAGGTAACGGAATCCCCCACGGTCGACGGCCGTCTCGACGAGTCCGTGTGGCAGCAGGCGGGCGCCATGACCGGCTTCACCCAGCGCGTGCCCTTCGACGGGCAGCCGGCCAGCGAGCGCACCGAAGTCCGCGTGATCTTCGACGACGACGCGCTGTACGTCGGCGTCTGGGCCTTCGACAGCCAGGCCGACGCCATCACCTACGGCGAACGGATCCGCGACTACGAGGTGAACCAGAGCGACGCCATCGTCTTCGTCCTCGACACCTACAACGACGACCAGAACGGCTTCGTCTTCGGGACCACGCCCACCGGCATCGAATACGACGGACAGGTCGCGAACGAGGGACGCGGCGGCGGCCGCTTCCAGGGCGGCGGGTTCAACTCCCGGCAACGCTTCCAGTCCGGATCCGGCGGCGGCTTCAACAAGAACTGGGACGGCAGCTGGACGGTCGCCACCACCACCGACGGCGAGGGCTGGTACGCGGAGTTCCGCATCCCGTTCAACACCCTGCGCTACGGAACGGACAACGCTACCTGGGGCTTCAACGTCATCCGCCGCATCCGTCGGCTGAACGAGGAGGCGTTCTGGACCCCGGTACCCCGCGAGTTCAACCTCTACCGGCTGAATTACGCGGGTGACCTGCAGGGTCTGCTGCCCCCCTTCCGGCGCCTCGCCACCGTAACGCCGTACATGCTTGGGTCCACGGAACGCGACTACGCCAACGCCACCAGCTTCTCGCAGGACGGCAACCTCGGCGGCGAGGTCAAGTTCCAGGTCACCCAGGGCCTCACGCTCGACGTGACCTACAACACCGACTTCGCACAGGTCGAGGTCGACGACCAGCAGCTCAACCTGACCCGCTTCTCCCTCAACTTCCCCGAAAAGCGGCCCTTCTTCCTCGAGAACGCCGGCTTCTTCAACGTGGGTGGAGGAGGCGCGGACCTCTTCTTCAGCCGCAGGATCGGCATCGCCAGCGGCCAGCCGGTGCCCATCCGGGGCGGAGCACGGCTCTCGGGGCGCGCCGCGGGGCTCAACGTCGGAGTGCTGCACATCCAGACGGACGCCTCGACCGGCCTCGCCGACGCCCACGGCTTCTCCGTGGCACGGGTGGCCAGGGAATTGCCCAACCGCTCGCGCATCGGCGGCCTTTTCGTCAACAAGAGCGGGCCCGATGGCGACTACAACCGCACCTACGCGGCCGATGTCTCGGTGGGCGTCGGCGAGGCGCTGACCCTCAGCAGCTTCGTCTCGCAAACGGACGACCCCGTCTCGCTCGACAACGAATTCGCGTGGGATTTCTCCGGAAACTGGAGCAGCCGGAGCTTGACCGTCACCGCCCAGGCCCGCGAGATCGGCGAAGGCTTCAACCCCGAGGTCGGCTTCCTGCCCAGACGCGGATACCGGTACTACCAGTACCATACCATGTACAAGCTCCGGCCCTCGTGGCTCCGCGAGATCCGGCCGCACGTCTCCTACTACACCTACAACAGCCGCAAGACCGGGATCGAATCGGGCTTCCAGGAGTCCGCCCGCCTGCACGTCGACTCGCACTGGGAGTGGCCCTCGGGCGCGCAGATCCACACCGGCGCCAACCTGAACACCGAGGGCATCTACGCACCGTTCGAGATCCTCGGAACGGGGGTGGTCGTGCCAGAAGGCACCTACAGCGGCTGGGAATCCCAGCTCGTCTTCAACAGCAACCCGGCAGCGCGCTTCTCGGTCACGTCGCGCATCAACTTCGGGAGCTTCCTCAGCGGCACCCGCCGGGGCGGCAACGGCTCGCTCACCTTCCGCCCGAACGCGTCCTTCAGCACCTCGGCGCGCATCAACTACTTCGACGTGAACCTCCCGCAGGGCGAGTTCGAGACTGTCCTGCTGGGCATGAACTTCGGCTACTTCTTCACCCCGCGCATCTACCTGCAGTCGCTCGTCCAGTACAGCAACCAGGTCGACAGCTGGTCCGCGAATCTGCGCTTCGGCTGGCTCAACACGGCGGGCACCGGGCTGTTCATCGTGTACAACGACGTCCAGGGCTTCGACTATCCCGACGGGCTCAACCCCGACGGCGGACGGTTCATCGAGAGTGGTACCCTGGCGCGCTCATTCATCGTGAAGTTCACGCGTCAGTTCAACCTGTTGGGGGGGTAGGATGAAGGGCGAGGGCGGCAGTTTCCGGAACCGACGGCCCATGGAGGCCGGGAACCGGGCGACGGGAGCGAGGAGAAGTCTCCTGATTCTGGCGCTTCTGGGCCTCATCACGGGTGCTGCCTGTGCCGCCATCGACCACGAAGCACTTCACTTTGCGCTCAGCAAGTCCGTGCCGGAGAAGGACGCGGCCATCGCCCCGCCCGACGAGTTGCGTCTCTGGTTCACGCAGGAGCCGCAGGAAAACTCGATCTCGATCCGCCTGCTGGCGGGAGAGGAGCTGGTCGAGACGGAACCCGCCGTGGAGGACCCCGATGACGGCACGGTCTTCAGCGTAGCCCTCGAAAACGCACTCGCGGCCGGCGCGTATACGATCGCATGGCGCGGGCTGGGCCAGGACGGCCACGTGGTGCGGGGCGAGATTCCCTTCTCGGTCGTGGTCGAATAGAGCAGCCGTGGGGACACACTGAACGCAGGGTCGATCCCGGACGCCGCAGTCGGCTGGCTTCACTTCGCGGCGCTAGTCGCAGTCTGGGGGGCGGTATCGAGCCGGTGGCTCATCGTTCCCCGCACGCCCGAACGCCTGCAGGACACGCTCGTCGATACGGCTCGGCGGTTGGGGCTGCTGGCGAGCGCCGTGCTCATCGTTGCGATGGGACTCGTGTTCTGGCGCCAGTTGGCGGACTTTCGCGACCCCTTTGTGCCGTGGCGGGAGGACGCAGCCATCCTGCTGGGCACGGGGTGGGGCCGGATCTGGATCCTGGGCATGGTCGGCTCGATCCTGATGCCGGTGCTGTTTCTGGCCGCGTCTCCTGCGGTGCGGCGCGGGGCTGCTCGAAGAGCATCCTGGGTTCTGGCCACGGTCCTCGCCCTGGCGATGTGTGTATTCCCCGCGCTCACGGGACACGCGGCCGGCAGCGAAAGCCTGGGGGCGCTGCTGATCCCGGCCGACACACTCCATGTTTTGGCCGCCGGAAGCTGGATCGGCGGTCTCTTCTTCGTGCTCGTCGCCGATGGCAGGGAGCGACGCCGAGATGGTCACGACGCCGGCCTCCTCGCCGACCTGGTGCCGGTGTTTTCGCCGGTTGCACTCGTCTCTGCCGGGGTGCTCCTCGCGACCGGCACCCTGGCAGCGTTCGTTCACGTGGAATCGGTGGGTGCGCTCTTCGCGTCCACCTATGGACGATTGCTGCTGGCGAAAGTCGCTCTCGTCCTGCTCGTGATGATCCTGGGCGCGATCAACTGGCGGCGCCTGACGCCGCTGCTGCTGGATGAGAAGGCCGATGCCCCGATCCGCAGCAGCGCGATCCGCGAACTCGTCATCGCACAACTCGTGATCTTGGTCACGGCCCTGCTGGTGCACACCTCGCCGATGGGCGGCTAACGCCGCGCAACGTTTTTTGTTGCGCGGCGACGGGCCCGCAAGCGAGTATTTCCGCGGGATTTCGCATGCTAGTGTTGCGTCAACCGCTCGCCGCGCCGCATGAAGGCAGCTCGTTTGCGACACCCTCGTCGCCCGCCGCGCGCGACTCGACCGAGACCTTCCAGCGCACGCCGGTCCCGAACCAGCCCGTTCCGTCGCCGAACACCGAGGGGATGTGGACTTCGCCGGGAATGTCTATTCGGCCAAGGCGGACCCAGTTGGCCCAGTTGCGGTCGATCGCGCCGACGGCGACCTGGGCGCTGGCCCCCTCGGGAAGCCCCTGGCGCAGCACGCTGTGCAAGTCCGTTCGATTTGGATCGAGCGCTTCGAAGAGGAGGTCGCGCGGAAAGAGCACGCCGGTTTCGTGCGCGCCCCGCAGGGTGACCGCGAGGGACAGGGGAGCCTCGCTATCCCACAAATCGCCAAGCCCCGCGAATCTGGCTTCGGCTATGTAGCCCCAGCTTCCTTCCGAACGGGCCCAGTCGAAGCGATAGCCGGTGTCCGGATCCAGACGGCAACGTCCGTCCTCCAGGGACAGGTTCGTTGGCGTGAAGATACCGGGCATCCGGCTCTCGCCCGTCAGGACGCTTCCATCCGGGAGGGTAACCGACAGCGTCAGCTTTTCCCCCGGCGCAAAGTGGGCTGCGGGAGCGGCGGCGAGGTGGCAGGAGCCGGCAGGGGGGCGGATTCCTTCGTCAAGCCGGGTTACACAGGTGGCCAGAGGATCGGACACCTCGGTCAGTTGAAGCATCCGTCCCGATTCAGCGACAATCCGAACCGAAGCGCCTGGCACTTCGTGTTCCGTCTGCCGGTGGAACCGGGTGATCAGCGCGTTGGCGCGCGTATCCATCCGGGACGGATCCAGCGGGTCGACGGTAAGCACTACCGTCACTCCGGCCACGATCAGATCCGGGACGGGTTCGGTCTGAACCTCGGTGAGTTCGCAACCGCAGAGCAGTAGAAGGGCCGGCAGCAGAGGCCAGCGTCGGGGACCGGTCGCGGCGCGGCTTCGGGGAATGCATCGCAACGACTTGAGCGGGCGCATCAGAAGGACACCTCCACTCCGATGGTGGGCAGGAAGGGGAGCATCGAAACCCCGTCGCGAACAGGTGTCTCGGGTCGGTAGTTGAACGAGTAGAACAACACATTCTTGCGGTTGTACACATTGATCACGTTCAGGTAGGGCGTTACCCGGCCCCATTCCTTCTGCCAGCTTCGGCGGAAGGTGATGTCCAACCGATGGCGGACCGGGTAGCGTTCCCCATTTCTGGGACCGAACACCACTCCCTTGGCGTAGGTCGGATCGACCAGCAGGTCGACGATCTGGGAGCGATACACGTCGAAGAGGCCGAGCGGACGCGTGTACGGAAGTCCCGTGCCGAAGTTCCAGCGCAGGCCGGCCTCGACCTCTCCGAGCAGGTTGCGGCGAAGCACCAGGTCGACATCGAGGCGACGGTCAAAGACGGGTGGATACTTGATCATCGGAGCCGGATCGAGGCCCGACTCCGTTTCGCGGAAGGTACGGTCCGCCTTGAGGAGCGACACGGAAAGCCATCCCGTGGTCCGGCCGATATCTCGCCGGACCATCAGGTCGGCGCCATAGGAACGCCCCTCACCTGACATCAGGTCATCGGCGGGGTCGGCGGGATCATCCGCCCAATCCTGCGCCACCAGCCCTTCGAAGCGGCGATAGTACCCTTCCAGACTCACAAACCACGCATCGTTTCCGCCCACGAACCCTTCGACGCCTGCCTGGAGCTGTTCCGACACGACCACGGGCGCCGTACTCCCGGAGAGCATCCACCAGTCCGGACTGACGGGGAGCTTTTCGTCCCGCACCGAAAGAATGAACTGGGTGTAGCGCCCCGCCGCCGCCCGCACGGCCCAGGCGCCGTCCCGCAGGAAGCGCTTGAGAGCGAATCTGGGTGACACCACCGTGGTAGCCTCCGCATCGCCCGGACGCCAGTGGTCCAGCCGCAGCCCGCCCTCCAGCAACCAGCGCGCGTTCGGGTTCCAGCGGATCTGCGTGTAGGCGGCCGACTCGATGCCTTGCTCGCGGCCTGTCGGAAACGCCTCGGGTACACCGCCCGTGATCACGTTGTCGTGTACGGCCCGGCCGAGGACCCAACCGGACTTCCAGCCGAGGCGCGGGGCGGGTCTGCGCTCCAGGTCGCCACCGAGCGAGAAACGGCTGATCCGGGACATGATCCGTATGTCCCCGAATTCGTCGAATTCGAACGCGCTGTTGAAGCGTGAGTAGGAACCGTGCAGATCCACGGCGCCGCCGCCATCCAGGGGACGAGTCCAGGTCGTGCCGATGGCATCGTTCCCCCACCGCCACCCGAAGCTCGGAACCGGGTCGCCGTCACGGGAGTCACCGACATCTTCGCCGCCAAGTATCGCCAGATCCATGATGTCGACGTGGTCCCGGCCCGTGTAGCCGGTGATCCTTACCCTGTCCCCCTTTCTGGTCCACGCCTCGAAGCCGGCCTGCAGATCATTGAGGCGATAGGGGAAGGGAGCTTCCAGAAAGGGTCTCGTGAGCACGTCCAGATAGCTGCGGCGGCCGGAGACCCTCCATCGGGCGCTGGCCACCCCGAGGCGCTCTTTCAGACCATTCGACAGACCGCCTTTCACAGCTGCCCGGCTCGCGATGAAGCTCACGCCCGCGTCCACTCCCAGCTCCCCGTCGCCCAGGTCGGTTTCGACCAGCAGGACCGAAGACGTCCGCCCGCCGTACTCCGCGGGGAACCCACCTGAGTGAAGCTCGGCCCGCTGCACCATGTCGCCGTTGAAAACGGAGAAGAGCCCCAGGGCGTGAAACGGGTTGAAGATCGGAACACCGTCCAGTAGAACCAGGTTCTGGTCGGCCGATCCGCCCCGGACGTTGAACGCGGCGTGGAAATCGGACACTCGGGTGACGCCGGGCAGCACATCGACGCTCTTGATCGGATCCGACTCCGCGACGCCCGGAATCGTCTTGAGTTCCCGGCGGTTCAACTCCTGGACCGTTGTGCCGGCTGACCTCTCGAACCGCTCGCGCTGCCGGCTCCTTCGGCCTTCCGCCAGCACACCCGTCAACTCGACCGCTTGTTCGGACAGAGTCACTTCCATCTGAAGATCGGATCCCACGGCAACGTCCACATGCTCCTGATGAAGCGCATACCCGATGTGTGCCACGCTCAGCACATAGGAAGCCGGGGCAATGTCATGGAAGGAGAAGTAGCCCAGCCGGTCGGTGCCGGTGATCTGCTGTTGGGTCGTGTCTGCAGCCCGCGTCAGGCGGACGGTGGCATCCTCAAGCGGAACCGCGACTTCGGATCGCACGCGGCCGCGCAACAGGCCATCGGGCGGCGCGAGATCGCTGCCCGACCTGGGGACGACGACGACCTGCGACCCCAGCTCGACATATCCGAGGTCCGTGCCGGCCAGGAGCCGGTCGAGGGTCCGCGCCAGGTTCAGCGTCGCGCAATCGCAGTCGACGCGCAGGTCGACCGGCAGCAGGCTCGGGCTGAAGGCGATCTGGACCTGCGAGCGCTCGGCGAGGCGGACCAGTGCGTCCTCGAGGAGGGCCCGCTCGATCGAAAGGTGCGAGGCGGTCGCCAGGAGGGTTCCCGGCTCGGGATCGATCCCGGTCTCGCCCCGGAGCGCGGCCAGCATCTGGGTGTCCTGAGCGGAGAGCGCCGTGGGGACGAGCGTGGAGGGCGCTGCAGTGATGACGGCCGGGAGCAGAAGTGCGAGGGCGCCGCTGGCGACCAGGCGCAATTCGGTGGCCAGGCGCGAACCGGAAACCGCCAGTAGCCGCCCGACCCTCCACACGCGCCGCGAGGTTCGGGTACCCCACCGCGCCGGCCTCACGAGGCCGCTCCGCGATCGGCGGACTCGATCCTTACAACCCCTGCGTCAATGCTGCAGCGGGCGTCGATCACGCTGCACACCACCGTCATGACCTCCGGCAGCGACTTCGAGTCGAACCACATGGTGAGAGTTCGGTCGAGGAGCGAGTCGTCGCCGACCACCACTTCGGCGCCGTAGTGCTGCTCGACCTCCTTCATCGCTGCGTCGAGCGGCGTGTCGTGGAAGATGAGGAAGCCGTCCATCCAGTCGGCCACGCTCTCGATCGGGGCGGCGGACTCGACCGGCGCGGGCAGACCGCCCAACAGGCTGGTGGCCTGCCCCGCTCCGACCTGCACCTCGTGATCCGGCCCGGACAGTGCGACACGCCCTTCGACCACCGTAACGGCAAGCTCGTCGGTGCGCGCCGCGAGATGGAAACGGGTGCCCAGAACCCGCGCTGTCCCCGCGTCGGTGACAATGGTGAACGGGCGCGCTTCGTCGGTTGCCACGGCGAAGAAGGCCTGCCCCTCGAAGGTGGCCGCACGGGGCCGCACCTCCGCCACCGTGCTCAGTCGGCTTTCGGGACCCAGTCGGATCACGGTGCCGTCTGCCAGGCGCACCATCTCGGTCTCTCCGGGGCCGGTCACAAAGTCCTGGAGAGGCGGCGCGCTCCCGGCGCTGCTGAAACGCAAGCTGGTCGCGACCTGCCAAGCCCCCATGCACACCACCACCAACACAGCAGCCGCCGCGAGGTCGATCCGGCGGCTTCGGCGCTGCGAAGGCATGATTCGCCGCCCTGGACGCGGAACGCCCAACCTGGCCGAACCCGCCCTGCGCGCCTCTGCCCGCCAGATCACCTCTTCGGCCGCCGGCACGTCGCCGGGTACGATCCGGCGGTCCGCCATCTGCCCGGCCTCGACCACGCGGCGGAGTTCCGCCAGGTCGCGTTCGCGATCCGCCGAGCCTCTCAGCCACTCTTCGACTGCCGCGTTCTCCTCTTCCGTCGTCTGCTTGCGCAGATGCCGGAGCAGCAACTCGTCCATCTAGTCCCCCTTGATCGCTTGCCGCACGCTTCGAAGCGCGGCGCTCATCTGGTTCGCCACCGTCTGCACCGAGATGTCCAGCACCGTCGCCGCCTCCGCGTGGCTCAGCCCGCGCTGGAAGACGAGCTCGAACACCTCGCGGCGGCGATCCGGCAACGATGCGACGGCCGCTTCGAACGCATCCGCCAGCACCTTCGCATCGAACTCCTCGGCGGGGGTCGCGGGCCGCGGGGCATCGAGCTGCTGCTGCCGCTCCGCCCACCGCCGCCGCACTCCCTGCTTCCGCTTCTCGTCGATCACCTGGTGCCGCACGATCCGGTACATATACGCGCGCGCCGATCCCCGCGGCCGCCATCCCCGCCTCCGTTCCCACACCTGAATGAACGCTTCCTGCACGAGATCGCGGGCCAGCTCCACGTCGCCCAGCTGGCGCGCCGCATAGCGCACGAGGTCCTCCCAGCAGAGGTTCATGAGGCGACCGAGCGCCCGCGACGACCCGCCCTTGACGGCGGCCATCAGACGATCGAGCCGGTCGTCGCCAGTGGCCATCCGGGTGTCGTCGGTCTCTCGCATGACTTGAAGGCTTCGCATTCGACTCCGCATTCAGCCGGTTCGGATAGGTGGCTCCTACGCACAGGAAGCGGATGAGGGGCGCTCAACTACTATGGCCCCTCCGGCCCGACAAGCCTACGATGTCACCAACCCGCCACCGGGCCCGCGAGTTCCCGAGCCGGAGACACCGCATGAAGACAGCTCCACGCAAACCCCTGGCCGCCGCCTGCATTCTCCTCGCCGCCGCCTGCACCGACGTCGCTCCCCCAGCCGACGACGCCCCATTCGATGTCCTCCTCACCGACGCCCGCGTAATCGACGGAACCGGCGCAGCGCCGTTCGAGGCCGATGTCGGGGTTCGCGGCGATCGCATCGTCGCAGTGGGCGCGCTGACGGACCGCGAAGCCGCCCGCACCATCGACGCCGCCGGTCGCGTGGTCGCCCCGGGATTCGTCGACATGATGGGCCAGGCCAGCCTCGTCCTCATCACCGACCCCCCGAGCGCCGAGAGCAAGCTGCGCCAGGGCATCACCACCTACCTCTCCGGCGAAGGCGGCTCGCCCGCGCCCCAGAGCGACGCCACGCTGAGCAATCCGCCCGTGATCGACGGCGACACCCTCCGCTGGCGCCGCTACTCCGAGTATTTCGCGATCCTCGAGCGCTACGGCATTCCCATCAACGTGGTCCACGACGTCGGCCTGACCCAGGTGCGGCGCGTGGTGCTCGGCGACGAGGATGTCGCGCCTACGCCCGAGCAGCTTGAGCAGATGCAGGCGCTCGTAAGAGAGGGGATGGAGGATGGAGCCGTCGGCGTGTCCACGTCCCTGATCTATCCGCCCGCGATCTACGCGTCCACGGATGAGTTGGTCGCCCTCAGCGCGGTGGCCGGCGAGTACGATGGTGTCTACTTCACGCACATGAGGAACGAGAGCCACGCGGTCCTCGAAGCCATCCGCGAGGCCATCACCATCGGCGAAGGCGCCGGCGTCCCCGTCCACATCTACCACCTCAAGGCGGCCGGCCAGCGCAACTGGCCCCTCATGGACGAGGCCCTCGCGCTGATCGACTCGGTGCGCACCGCCGGCATGGATGTCACGGCCGACATCTACCCGTACGTGCGCAACGGCATCGGCCTGGGCTCGTTCCTGCACCCGCGCCACTACGCCCGCGGCACCGGGGCCTTCCTGGCCACCCTCGGCGACCCCGACCTGCGGGCCCAGCTGCGCGCCGAAGTCGAAACCGACTCCGGCTGGGAGAACTGGTACCAGCACGTCGGCATGGACTGGAACAACGTGCTGATCGTCTCGGCATCCGACGCCGTGGACCCGGGTGTCGTCAACCGCTCGGTGACCGAGGCCGCCGAGGTGCTCGGCACCGATCCCTGGAACGCCTTCTTCGACCTGGTGCAGGCGGGCGGCGTCAGCGTGAACCCCCTCAGCATGAACGAGGAGCAGAAATGGGCCGCGCTGCGCGCGCCGTACGTCATGATCGACACGGACGCCTCGCCGGTGAACCCGGCCTCCGTGTCGGGCACCCACCCCCGCGCCTTCGGGGCCTTCCCGCGCGTGATCGCCAAGTACGTGATGGAGGACGGGGTGATCACCCTGGAAGAGGCGGTCCGCAGGATGACCTCGCTGGCGGCTCAGCGTCTGGGGATGGAGGACCGCGGCGTCGTCGCACTTGGGATGGCCGCCGATCTGGTGGTATTCGACCCGGCCCGCCTGAGGGATCGCGCGGACTTCGGCGCCGACGCCACACTGCAGTCGGAGGGCGTGGACTACCTGTTCGTCAACGGCGAGCTGGTCATCGACGACGGGGAGCTGACCGACGCCAAGCCGGGGAGGCTGCTGAGGCGGGGGGGCTGAACCCTACCGCCGCCACACCCCCGGGTCGGGGAGGACGCGGCTGAAGACCGCCTCAAGGCCCGCGCTCGGGCTGGACCAAGTCTACCAGTGAGGCCAGTGGGACGCATCTCCCCATAGCCGGCACTGCGGCGCTGCCGTGTGCCAGCCACGATGCTCACCTCGGGGTAGACGACCCCCGGAGGTCCCCCAAATAGGGGATATCGGTTGGCATATCCTTCTCCTATGGTCCATTCCGACATCCGAACGCCAACCCATCGGAGGATTCAGGATCGGCCAGGATCAGCGGCGTGGGGCAACTCCGCTTGCTCCGAATACTGAGAAGAGAACCATCAACCGGCTGCGATTGATGGTTGGCAGATGCGATACTCTCACCTCGCTCCTGCTGGCGGTGCTGATGGTCGTCGGTCTTTGGGGCTGCGAAAACCCGCAGCCACCCGCCTCCTGCGGTGCCATACCGCAACAGACGATTACGGTGGGTGAATCGGGCACCGTTAGTGCTTGCTTCAATGACCCGAACGGCGGCCCGCTGACCTATTTGGCTGTGTCCTCCAACCCCGGGGTGGCTGCAGCGTCAGCTGCGGGCAGTGCGGTCACGATTACGGCCGTGACCCCCGGCAACGCGTCAGTGACTGTGACAGCCACCGATCCGGACGGGTTGAAGGGGCAGCAGGTATTCCAGGTGCAAGTTCCCAACCGGCCCCCCCTGGCTAGCGGCACGATTCCCGCCGAGACGATCATTGTTGGCCAGATCGCCACGGTGAACCTTTCGTTGTACTTCACCGAACCTGATGGGCAAACGCTGTCCTACTCGGCTACGGCAGAGGATGCCGCGGTGGCCACCCCTGCGGTGTCGACAAGCGTGCTGACGGTGACCGCAGTTGCGAAGGGCACGACCAAGGTCACCGTCACGGCGACCGATCCGGGTGGTCTGACGGCCGCGCTGGTCTTTCAGGTCGTGGTGCCCAATCGCCCCCCGGTGACTGTCGGAACACTTCCAGACCGGACGCTGGAGACGGTGAGTTCCGGAAACACGGTCGACGTGGATGTGTCCGCGTACTTCAGCGATCCGGACGACGACTCACTTTCCTACGACGCCGTGTCCACGGATCCGTCGACAGCCGCCGTAACGGTACGCGGGAAGGTCGTTTCGATCGTGGGCATCGCACGGGGCGAGGCGACGGTAACCGTAGTGGCGGATGATCCGGGCGGCCTGCATGCCCAGTCGTCTTTCCTGGTGACCGTCACCGGAACAGACCACGTGGGCTTTCAGATCGATCTCGTCCTGGCGACCCCGATGAGTGCGACCCACGAGGCGGCATTCCGCGAAGCCGCTGAGCTGTGGATGTCCATTCTGGCCTTGACGGCGCTGAGGGATGTTCAGCTTGACCGCACGGTGGACTGTGCCGGGGAATACGAACAGTCCGTTGAGACGATCGACGATCTGATGATCGTGGCTGCGGTTGTGGAAATCGATGGGCCCCGCGGGATACTCGGCAGAGCTCGTCCTTGCTGGATCCGCCGTGAGAACAGGTTGCCGTACTTCGGCATGATGGAGTTCGACGTGGCTGACCTGGAACGGATGGAACGCGGCGGCATTCTGAAGCCCGTCATCCTCCACGAAATGGGACATGTGTTGGGGATCGGGACGCTGTGGAGGGCACTCGACCTGCTTAGCAACCCGTCCATACAAGCCGGCCGGGAAGTGGACACGCATTTGCCGCTTCCCCTGGCTGTGGGGGCTTTCGACGAAGCGGGCGGAGTGAACTACACCGAGGGTGGAAAAGTCCCCGTGGAGAACAAAGGGGACCGACCCGGATCCGATGACGGCCACTGGCGGGCGTCCGTCTTTGGCACGGAACTCATGACACCCTCCATCAGCCCTGAGTCCGACTCCAGTCCGCTCAGCGCGATCACGATCCAGTCGCTGGCCGACCTGGGCTACACGGTCGACGTGAGCTTGGCCGACCCCTACCGCCTGCCCAGTGCCGCGGGCCTCTCATTGTTGCTGCAAGACTCAATCGACCTAGGAAGCGACATCATTCTCGGACCCATCGTGGTCACGGACCAGAACGAGCGAATCTCGCGGGTAATCCCACCCAATTGATAGGGAGCAAATCTCATGTATGAACCCAACTCTCTCCTTGGCCGTCGGGCAGGGATCGCCTGTGCAAGCTTGATCGTCCTCGGCGTCGTTGCGTGCGACAATCCGCAGCCTCCCGCATCTTGCGGCCCGCTTCCGCAGGTCACTGTCAACGCGGGCGAGAGTACCACGGTGACCGCCTGTTTCAACGATCCCAACGGCGACATGCTGACCTACTCGGCTACGTCGTCGAATCCCGGAGTGGCTACGGCTTCCATATCGGGCACCAGCGTTACCGTTGCAGCGGTTGCGCCCGGCAATACGTCCGTAACGATCACGGCAAGCGATCCCGAGGGCCTGCAGGGCCAACAGAGCTTCCAGGTCATGGTGCCTAACCGGCCGCCGCAACCGAGGGGCACGATCCCGGCGGTTTCCGTCCCGGTTGGTCGGACGGCCACGGTGGACGCCTCGTCATACTTCACAGAGCCGGACGGAGATGCGCTGACCTATGGCGCTACATCGTCGAATCCGGCAGTGGCGACGGTTACAGCGTCGGGCAGCACCGTTACGGTCACGGCCGTGGCCAAAGGAACGAGCAACGTGACGGTCACCGCCACGGACCCCGGAGGGCTCACGGCAACGCAGACCTTCCAGTCCACGGTCCCCAACCGGGACCCAGAACCGGTCGGGACGATTCCGGACCAGACCGTCGAGGTTGATGAGACGACGACT
>LXNI01000752.1_pt1 | contig 34902 bp, 35 predicted proteins | sample 809091 | NCBI WGS metagenome assembly LXNI01 (sample SAMN04870527, study PRJNA318959) | sponge metagenome | biome: 01000161; feature: marine sponge reef; material: water | host: Sarcotragus foetidus | place: Greece: Milos, Mediterranean Sea | collected 2013-05-29 | depth 5-7 m
CCAGTTCGCGATAAGCGAGCAACCCCGCGTCGGAGGTCACCCGCGATCCGTGGAACTCCAGTTTCAGGCGGCGGTCGAAAAGGGGCCGGAGTGGCCCATGATCCGATTCACCCTTCGGATACCGCATCCGAGCCACCCTCCGACACCCTCAAGCCAGTGATTCTTAAAGCAGAATCGTGCCAATCAGGCATCAGGCAAAGCGGTCACTTGGCAAATGCGGTTTCAAATCGGTGCCGAATGGTGTGCTGGTTGACACGGGTGGGGTGGCATAGAATTCTGGCTTGGGACCATTTTCGATAGGGATTCTCGGATGCTTCAGTGCGGCCGTTTCGGCCGGAGCGAACTGCGGGCGGTGGGGCGGCGCCTGCGCGTGCATCGCGTGGCGAAAGGCTGGTCGCTGAAGCGGCTGTCGGACATGTCGGGTATCAGCGTCGCGGCCATCCGCAAGGTCGAGCTGGGCAAATCCAACCCCGGCCTGCTCACCATTCTGGCCTTGCTCGAAGCCCTGGATAAACCGGTCGACCGGCCGATGTTCGATTATGTGCTCGACGGTACGGTGCGTGTCGCGCCGTCCGACGGCCCGGCGGAAGGCTGCAAGGCGGGAGATGCCTTCCACCTGCTCCCGCAGGCGCACGGCGCTGTTCAAGGCGGCTCGGCCGGCGCACGTCTGATCCTCGTCGATCAGGCAACGCCGGCATGACGGGCGTAATGCGGCAGACCGGTCTTCGCAAGTGGCGCCTGGAAGGGATCGAAGCGGTTCGATGACAACAGACGCCCGGCAGAAACGATTCATCGTGGCCACCGATGTCGGCGGCACCTGCACCGACACCATCGTCGTCGCGCCCGGCGAGGCGTTCATCATGGGCAAGGCCCTGTCGACGCCGCCGGATTTCGCCGACGGCGTGCTCGATTCGATCGACCGGGCGGCGGACCAGATGGGCCTGAGCGTCGAGGACCTGTTCGCGCAGACCTACCTGTTCATGCACGGCTCGACGGTGGTCGACAACACGCTGCTGACCCGCGGCGGCGCGCCGACCGGGCTGATTACGACCGCCGGTTTCGAGGATACGGTCTTCGTGACCCGCGGCGCCTACGGCCGCTGGGCCGGCCAGCCGGAGGACTGGATCAAGCATCCGGTGGCGAGCGACCGGCCGGCGCCGCTGATCCCGGAGGACGCCGTGTGCGGCGTGCCCGAGCGCGTCGATTACAAGGGCGCGGTGCTGCAGCCGCTGGACGAGGCGGAAACCGAACGGGCGGTCCGGCACCTGGTCGGCGAGAAGAAGGTGGAGGCCATCGCCATCGCCTTCCTGTGGTCCTTCTACAATGCGGAGAACGAGCAGAAGGCGCGCGATATCGTGCGGCGGGTCGCTCCGGAGGCCTATGTCACCCTGTCGAGCGAGATCGCACCGGTGCCGGGCGAATACGAGCGCAGTTCCACCGCGGTCATCAACGCCTATGCCGGCAGCATTGCGAGCGGCTATCTGACCGATCTGAAGGACCAGCTTTCCGGCCGCGGCTATTCCGGGCCGGTCATGGTCATGCAGGGCTATGGCGGGCTGCTGCCGTCCCAGGAAGCCGCCGACCGCGCCGTCGGCATGATCGAGTGCGGCCCCGCCGCCGGCGTGATCGGCGCCAAGGCGCTCGGCGACCTGATGGGCGACGCCGACGTGATCGCCGCGGACATGGGCGGCACGACCTTCAAGGTCGGCGTGATCCAGAACGGCGAGATCGAATATGCCCGCGAGCCGCTGGTCGACCGCTATCACTATGTCGCGCCCAAGATCGAGGTCGTGTCGATCGGCGCCGGCGGCGGCAGCATCGTCTCCCTCGACCCGCGCACGAACGTCCCGCGCGTCGGCCCGCAGAGCGCCGGCGCCGATCCGGGCCCGGTCTGCTACGGCCGGGGCGGGACGGCGGTAACGCTCACCGACGTGTTCACCCTGATCGGCTACATGGACCCGGACATCTTCCTCGGCGGCGCCATGACGCTGGACATCGAAGCGGCGCGCGCGGCCTTCGAGGCGCAGATCGCCGGCCCGCTCGGCATGCCGGTGGAGGAGGCCGCCTTCGGCATCTTCCGGGTGGCCTCGGCGCAGGTGACCGACCTGATCCACGAGATCACGGTGGAGCGCGGCCTCGACCCGCGGGATTACGTGCTGCACGCCTTCGGCGGCTCCTGCCCGATCCTGGCGTCGAGCTTCGCCGCCGAGCTGAATGTGAAGCGCATCATCGTGCCCTACACCGCCGCGGTGAACTGCGCCCTCGGCCTGGTTTCGGCCGATATCGTCCACGAATATTCGGTCACGACCACCCTGCCGGGGGATACCGACCCCGCGACCATCAACGCGCTCTATGCGCCGATGATCGAGCAGGCGCGCGCGCAACTCGCCGCCGAGGGCTTTGCCGAGGCCGACACCGCCCTCGCCTGGTCCGTCGACCTGCGCTACGCTCGCCAGGTGCATGAGGTGACCACGCCGGTCTACGGCGCAACGCCAATGGACGGGGCGGCGCTCAAGGGGCTGATCGACGATTTCGAGGCGCTGTACGAACGTAAATACGGCAAGGGATCGGCCTATCGCGAGGCCGGGATCGAGATGACCCTGTTCCGACTCAGCGCCAGCGGCCGGCTGGAGCGGCCGGATATCGAACCCCTACCGCTCGAAGGGCCGGATGCCGGCCACGCCCGGACCGGCCGGCGCGAGATCTTCGTCGACGCGCGCGATGGCATGGCGCCGGCAGATGTCTACGATTTCACCAGGCTGCGCCCCGGCAACGAAATTGCCGGGCCTGCCGTCATTCACACGCCGATCACGACCATCGTCGTGCAGGACGCCCAGCGCGCCCGCATGGACGAACTGCGCAATATCGCGATCGACTTCCGCTGAGGTGCGGTCATGGACCCGATTACTTTCTCCATCATCCGGCACCGGCTGTTCCGCATCGTCGACGAGGCGGTGATTACGCTGAAGCACGTTTCCGGCAGCGCGATCACCAACGAGGGCCACGACCTGATGGTCTCGCTCTATCGCGCCGACGGCTCGCTGCTCATGGGCGGCGTCGGATTCCTGCACCATCTGACCAGTGCGGCCGAGGCCTGCAAGGCGATCATCCGGCGCTTCGAGGGCGATATCAACGAGGGCGATATCTTTCTGCTGAACGACCCCTATACGGCGGCGCTCCACACTTCGGACATCTATCTGGTCTCGCCGATCCATTACGAGGGCCGGCTGGTCGCCTGGAGCGCCTGCTTCGTGCATGTCTATGATATCGGCGCCATGAACCCGGGCGGCTTCGCCCCCGATGCGCAGGACATCTACACCGAGGGCTTCAGCTCGCCCGGCATCCGCCTGGTCGAGAAGGGCGCGCTCCGGCAGGACGTGATGGACACGCTGCTCAACATGGTGCGCTCGCCGGAGATGGTGTCCCTCGATATGCGCTCCATGATCGCCTGCAACAATGTCGCCCGCGACCGCATGCTCAGCCTGATCGGCAAATACGGTTACGACACGGTGGATTCGGCTTGCCAGGAGTTGATCGACCAGTCGGAGGCGCTGCTGCGCCAGCGGCTCGCCGAACTGCCGGACGGGCAGTGGCAGTCGCGCCAGTATCTCGAGGTCAAGGACGAGGTCTACGAGGTCTTCCTCACCATGACCAAGAAGGCCGACGAACTGGCATTCGATTTCACCGGCTCGTCGCCCCAGGCGGTTTATTCGGTGAACTGCACGAAATGGGCCTCGCTCGGCGGGCTGTTCGCGCCGCTGTTCCCGCTGCTGTGCTACGACATCACCTGGAACGAGGGCGTGATCCGGCCGATCACGATGATTGCGCCGGAAGGCACCATCGTGAACTGCACCCGGCCGGCGCCGGTTTCGGTCGCCACGGTCGGCGCGATCCAGTCGGTCAACAACGCTGCCTGCTCGACCATCGGCAAGATGCTGGAGGCGAGCGGCAAATACCGCGAGGAGGCGACGGCTGTCTGGCACGCCAACCACTTCGCCATCTTCAAGTTCGGCCGCAACCAGCATGGCGGCGAGGCGATCGGCATCTTCACCGAGACCTTCGCCGGCTCGGGCGGCGCGCGCACTTTCGCCGACGGCATCGATGTCGGCGGCGAGATTCCGAACCCGATTTCGCGCATGGCCAATGTCGAGACGGTCGAGGCTGGCTTCCCGATCCGCTATCTGTTCCGCCGGCGCATGACAGATTCCGGCGGCCCCGGCAGATACCGCGGCGGCGCGGGCATGGAGTTCGCCGTGATGCCGCACGATTCGCCGGACGGCGGCATCCACTACGTGATCTCCGGCAAGGGCGCCGATTTCCCGATGAGCGACGGCCTGGCCGGCGGCTATCCGGGCGCGCCCAACCGCTATGTCTGGGTCCACAACAACGAGGCGGACGCCGACAGCAGGAATGTCGATCCCAGTTTCGCCCGGTCATTGGACGACATGCCGGGCGAACAGGAGAGCGTGACTTGGGGCGTGTTCCCGCTGATGGGCGAGGATGCGCTCTATGTCGGCTGGAACGGCGGCGGCGGCTACGGCGACCCGCTGGAACGGGAACCCGAAGCGGTGCTGGAAGACTGCCGGACCGGCGCGGTGAGCGCGCAATCGGCCCGCGATGTCTATGGCGTCGTCCTCGCCGAGGGCGGCGGCGCGGTCGATGCGGCGGCGACCGAAGCCCTGCGCCAATCGATGTACAACGAGCGGCTGTATCCGGAGGCGGCCGAATGAGCGGGCCGGACGGTAGCGGGGCAGCCGGTGTCCTGGATCTGCGCGGGGCGAACCAGCATTGCGGCCGCTGCGGCCACGACCTCGGTCCGGCCGGCGCCGGCTGGAAAAAACGGACGCTGATGCGGGAGCGGCCGATGGACGGCGCCGGCGGCGCGCCCTATCGGAGCCGGGAACATGTCCTGCTGCGCACCTTCCTGTGCCCAGGCTGCGGCCGGCAGCTCGCGGCCGAAACGGCGATCAAGGGCGCACCCATTCTCGACGACCGGCTGCACACGGGCCGGGCAGGCTAGAGCCCTTGTTTACCGAGCGGCCGACATCATCGGGGCGGAGCGCCGAAGAGGCGCCGCGCTGGCCCGAGCCAAAATACGATGTCCAGCATGTCGGCGAGGAACTCTGCTATGTCGTCGACGGGGCCGTCCGCTATACCATCGACGGCGAGGGCTTCCCCCTGGAGACTGGCGATTCGCTGCATTTCCGCTCGGAACTGGCGCATCGCTGTGAGAATCGCCGCGACGGCATAACGACCGTCGTGTGGGTCTTTTCCGACGGCCTGTCCTTCTGATCCGGCCTTCGGCCTGCGGCGGAAACAACGGGAAACGCCTATGCACAGCATCGAAATCCGGCAGGAGATCGTCGACCGCGTGTTGGCGCGGCGCGGACGCTACCACCTGTTCGATAGCCTCGATCCGGCCGAGACCGCCCTGGTCGTGATCGATATGCAGGAAACTTTCGTTGCGCCGGAGTCGCCCGCCGAGGTGCCGGCCTCGCGCGGCATCGTTGCGCCGATCAACGCGCTGACCCGGGAGCTGCGCGCGCTGGGAGTCACAATCATCTGGGTCAACCACGCCAATGCCCATAACAGCCGCGCCAGCGACTGGGAGATGTTTTTCGACCATTTCGTCGCTGCCGAGGTGCGTCGGCGCACCGTGGAGAGCCTGTCGCCGGAAGGAAAAGGCCAGCAGGTCTGGCACGAACTTGAGGTGGACGGCGACGATCTCAAGGTGATCAAGAACCGCTACAGCGCGCTCATCCCCGGCTCGTCGTCGCTGGAACGGGTGCTACGCAGCCACGGCATCCGCAACCTGCTGATCGCCGGCACCAAGACCAACGTGTGCTGCGAGGCGACCGGGCGCGACGCCATGATGATGGATTACCGCACTGTCATGGTCTCGGACTGCCTGGCCGCGCTTTCCGACGATGAACACCGCGCTTCGCTCGAAACCTTCATCCAGCAGTTCGGCGACGTGATGGCCTCCACCGAGGTGCTCGTGGTGTTGAAGAACAAGGGAAACGCATAGGGCGGCGCGGCTCCCAGTCCCCTTCCCCCGGAGCGCTGTCTATTGTTTCGGCGGCGGCATTGCCAATATCCTGAGAAAACCGGCGAAAGCGGTCGTTATGGGGGCCGGGCCGAAAGCAGGGGCAAATAGCCATGGTCGATCCTTTCTCGATCTTCGTCGTCGTCGTCATCGTCCTGGCGATCGCGCTTGTTTTCATGGGCGTGAAGACAGTGCCGCAGGGCTTCGAATACACTGTCGAACGGTTCGGCCGCTATACGCGGACGCTGCCGCCCGGGCTGGCTCTCATCGTGCCGCTGGTCGACCGGATCGGACAGCGCCAGAACGTGATGGAGCAGGTCACAGACGTCCCGTCCCAGGAGATCATCACCAAGGACAACGCGATGGTGACGGTGGACGGGGTGGTGTTCTACCAGGTGCTCGATCCGGTAAAGGCGTCCTACGAGGTCCGGCGCCTCGAAGTATCCATCCTCAATCTCACAGTGACCAATATCCGGACGGTCATGGGCTCGATGGACCTCGACGAGCTGCTGTCCCAGCGCGACAAGATCAACGCCGACCTGCTGCGGGTCGTCGACGAGGCGACCTCGCCCTGGGGGGTGAAGATCACCCGTATCGAGATCAAGGACATCACGCCGCCGGCCTCGCTGGTCGACGCCATGGCGCGCCAGATGAAAGCCGAGCGCGAGAAGCGGGCCACCATTCTGGAGGCCGAAGGCGTCCGCCAGTCGGAGATCCTGCGCGCCGAGGGCCAGAAGCAGGCCCAGATCCTCGATGCCGAGGGGCGCCGGGAAGCGGCCTTCCGGGACGCAGAGGCCCGCGAGCGCGAGGCCGAGGCCGAAGCCCGGGCGACCGAAATGGTCTCCAAGGCGATCGGCGACGGCAACATCCAGGCGATCAACTATTTCGTCGCCCAGAAATATGTCGGCGCGCTGGAGACCATCGGCAGTGCGCGCAACCAGAAGGTGATCCTGATGCCGCTGGAGGCCTCCGGCGTGATTGGCGCCGTCAGCGGGCTCACGGAAATTGCGCGGCAGGCCTTCGGCGACGGGGACGGCGGCGGAAAACCGGCCGGCGGCTCGGTCCCTAGATCCAGCAAGGATTGATCCGTTAGAGATCGAACGGCAGGCCGGGGAGCGGACCGATGATCGAATGGGCGCAGGAAATCTCTTACTGGCACTGGCTGGCGTTCGGCGTCTTCGTCATGCTGATCGAGGTGCTGGTGCCCGGCGTCATCTTTCTGTGGCTCGGCATCGCCGCGGTGATAACCGGCCTCGTGTTCGCCGCCATTCCCTCGATGAGCTGGGAGATCCAGGCGATCCTGTTCGCCGTGCTCTCGGTCATATCCATTTTCATCGGCCGGCGAATCGTCTCCGCGCGCCAGGCGCCGACCGACCACCCGACGCTCAACCGGCGCGGCCGGACGCTGATCGGCACGCAGCACACGCTCGATACGGCGACGTCCGGCGGGCGCGGCCGGGTCAGGATCGGCGACAGCGTGTGGCGCTTCTCCGTCGCGCCCCAGGGCAGCGATCTGGCCGCTGGAACGCGCATCGCGGTCGTCGATGTCGACGGCACGACGCTGGTCGTCGAGGCCGCCGCCGAGGCTGCGGCGGAAGGGTAGTCCGCGCCAGCCCGGGCGCCTGTCCATCGTTTCAACTGCCAGGAATATCGCGATGCGCGAGCGGATCGAGATTTTCGAAGGCGACATCACGACGTTGCGGGTCGACGCCATCGTGAATGCGGCCAACAACGCGCTCCTGGGCGGTGGCGGGGTCGACGGCGCCATCCACCGGGTGGCGGGTCCGCGCCTGCTCGAAGAATGCCGCACGCTCGGCGGTTGCGAAACGGGCGATGCCAAGGCGACCGGCGGCTACGATCTTCCTGCCCGTTTCGTATTCCACACCGTCGGCCCGGTCTGGCAGGGCGGCGACCGGGGAGAGCCCGCGTTGCTGGCCCGCTGCTATCGCCGCTGTTTCCGGATCGCCGCGGAAAAGGGCGTCGCGTCCATCGCCTTTCCGGCGATCAGCACGGGAGTCTACGGCTATCCGCTCGACCGGGCGACGCACGTCGCCCTTGCCGAGACCCGGGCCCATCTCGAAAGCGGCAGCGCGCCGGAAAAGGTTGTCTTCGCCTGTTTCGGCGCCGAGGCGCGGGAGATGTACTTGGCGGTGCTCGACGACGTGTTCGGGGGACAATGATTTGCGGGCCGCGCCGGCCGGGCGGCGACGCGCTCAAAATATCCCGGCCTCCAGCCCGGCCGCCATCGCCGCGCCGATCTCCGCGACCCGGCCGACGAAGGATTCGTCCCAGGCGCCGCGGCAGATCAGCGGCTCCTGCACCGCGCGCCAGCGCAGGCCGGTGACGATGGTCTCGACGCCGCGCCGCGTGCCCGTCCCGTCGTGGCCGGCGCGGATATAGAGGCAGTAGGGCAGCCCTTGGGTATGCTCCAGGCAGGGGTAGTAGCAGCGGTCGAAAAAATCCTTCAGCGCGCCGCTCATGTAGCCGAGATTTTCCGTCGTCCCCAGAATAACGGCGTCGGCAGCCAGCACATGGTCCGGTTGCGTCTCGAACGGGCTTTGCGCGACGATGCGCACGCCATCGCCTTCCAGGGCGTCGCGCGCTGCGGCGGCGGCGGCTTCACGCAGGCGCCGCGTGTTGTCCGACGGCACATGGCCGACGATCAGGAGCTGTCTTGCGCCGCCTTCGGCGCTCATGCAGCCGGCATCCGGTTCGGGAGCAATTCGATCATGGTGCATTCCGCCCTGGAATGGCGTATTCTACACCATGTAACCGATCCGGCCGTGGCGCGGAATTGTTTGCGACAGGCCGGGCCACGATGTCGTTTCCGGCGCTGCGCCCGTCGCCGGATATCCTGACCGGCGTTTGCGCCGCTTCGCCTTTCGCACGGAGTCTTGTATGCGAGTCTTGTTTCTGGTCGCCATCCTGCTTGCCGGCGCCATCGGTATGTCCCGGCCCGCTGCCGCGCACCCGCATATATTCATTGACGCCCGTGTCATTCTCCACATGGAAGACGGCAGGGTCGTGGCCATCACCCAGCACTGGACTTTCGATGCGATTTTCGGCGGCGTGGTCATCCATGCCTTCGACAAGAATCGCGACGGCAAACTGGACGCCGTCGAAGCGAAGCTGGTGCGCCGCGGCGCCTTCGACGCTCTGAAGGATTTCAACTATTTCACTGTTGTGCGGATCGGTCGCGAGGAACTGAAGCTCGAAAAGGTCACCGGCTTTGCTGCTGCGGTGAAAGACGGCCGGCTCACCTACCGCTTCACACTGCCACTGCCGCAGCCGATCGATCCGGCCGCGGACAGGCCGGCCTTCCTGTTCCTGGACAAGACCTACTATGTCGCCGTCGAATTGGCGAAGCAAAACCCCGTAACTTTCGCCGGAGCGCCGCCCGCCGGATGCAAGACGGCTTTTCGGGACGATTTCGATAACCCGATCTATTTCGGCTCGGTCGTGCCGCGGATGCTCAATTTCGACTGCCCCGCCGGTTAGCCGCCGGCGCTTCTGCATGGAAGCCCTGTCCTTTCGCCGTCTGACCGCCTCCTTCGAACCGGGAGCGCGGCGATGATCCCGGATCGCAGGCTCCTGCATCGCCTTGTCCTGTGGGCCCTGTTGTTGCCGATTCTCGCCGGCGGGATACCGGTGACGGCCTCTGCGCCCGCGGCGGCGCAGAACCCCTTCGGTCTCGACCCGAAGGGCGCGCCTGCAAATCCGGGCGTTGCGCCCGCCGCGCCGGCAGCGAAACAACCGCTCTTCCGGCCGCCGGCCGCGGTGCAACGTTTCGTCATGGCAGTGGCGCGCTGGCAGCGGCGGCTGAACGACGATCTCGCCCGGCAGGTCGCGGCCTACAAGACCGGCGGCGCCGTCGCGCCGGTGCTGGCCATCTTGCTGCTTTCCTTTCTCTACGGCCTGTTCCACGCCGCCGGGCCCGGCCACGGAAAATTCGTCGTCGCCGCCTATTTCCTGGCCAACCGGGCGAAGCCCCGGGACGGCGTGCTCATGAGCGGCCTGATCGCTCTGACCCAGGCGCTGGTCGCGATCGGCCTGGTCGGCCTGTTCGCCCTGGCGCTCGATGTCGGCACCCTGGAGCTGATCGGCAACGTGACCTGGGTCGAGCTGGCGAGCTACGGGCTGATCGTGCTGCTCGGCCTGTGGATGTTCTGGGGCGGCATCGTCGGGCGCGGCTGCTCCCACGGACACCGGCATGGTGCAGGGCCGCACGATCAATGCCACGAAGATCATGGACGGGACACCGCCGGTTCGCCGGATCCGGGAGGCCGGGCGATGGTGACGGCCGCCCTCGCCGCCGGCCTGAGGCCGTGCACCGGCGCGGTGATCGTGCTGCTTTTCACGCTGGCCAACGGCATATTTGCCATCGGCGTAATGGGCGCGCTGGTTATGGCGCTGGGCGTGGCGATCACGGTATCGGCGATCGGCCTGGCAGCGATCTACGCCCGGCGCGGCGCGGCCCGTGCCGCCGGTGCGAAGCCCGGACTGGCGAAATTCGGCAACCTGGCGCACAGGACTGCGGGCCTGGCAGGTGGCAGCGCCATCGTTCTGGTCGGCGCTACGCTCGCGCTGGCGGCGGCGGAACGTCTCGGATTGCTGGCCTGACCCGATACGCCCTCTTGCCCTGCGCGCCGAATGGCGGCACAACCCCGTTGTCTTCAATCGCAACAGGGGCAACCGCCGGCATGGGTGTAAAACTCGGTATCGGCGCAACCTTCCCGGACCTGTCGATCGATCTGGTCGACGGCGGAGAGATGCGCCTGCCCGATGATCTGAGCGGAAAATATCGGGTCATCCTGTTCTATCGGGGCCATTGGTGACCGTTCTGCCGCCATCAGTTGGATGGCTTCGGCAGACAACTTGACGAATTGCGCGCGGCCAACGCGTCCGTGGTCGCCGCCAGCGTCGACGACATCGACAACGCCAGGAAGATCGCCGACGGCAAGGGCTTTCCCTTCGGCTATGGCGTGAAGCGCGACGTCGCAGATACGCTGGGTTCCTGGTGGGAGGACCGGCGCCAGATCATCCAGCCCTCCGAGTTCATCGTGAACGGCGAGACCGGCAAGGTGGTCCTGTCAAGCTACAGCGATGGCCCGCTCGGGCGGCTTGACGCCGGCGATGTCGTCAAGATCGTAAACTTCTACGAGTCGATGGCGAAGAACTAGGCGCGGTTGCGCATCGCTGCAACGGCGTCCGGCCGCGCCCCGGGCGGCTATGCACGGCCACGGATGACTCTCCCGGCTGCCGGCGCGGCTGTTCGATGACGCGGTTCCGATATCCGCTCAATTGCGAGACGTTCCATGTCTACAGATCTGGTTCTCTATGAAACGGCCGGCCGCGTCGCCACGATCACGCTGAACGATCCGGACCGGCGCAACCCGGTCTCCGACCCTGCGATGATAGACGCCCTGGTAGCCGCAATCGGCCGGGTGCAGCGCGACACCGACATTTCGGTTGCCGTTCTGACCGGCGCGGGCACAGCCTTTTCCTCCGGCGGTGACGTCAAGGCGATGCGCGATCGCGCCGGCATGTTCGGCGGCCCGCCGCAGCATGTCGCCGAAGGCTATATGTACGGCATCCAGCAGATCCCGCTGGCGCTCTACGCGCTCGACGTGCCGACGATCGCGGCGGTCAACGGTCCGGCGATGGGGGCGGGCTGCGACCTTGCCTTCATGTGCGACATGCGGATCGCCTCGACGACAGCGCTGTTCGGCGAGGTGTTCGTAAGCCTCGGCCTGATCGCGGGCGACGCCGGAAGCTGGTTCCTGCCCCGGCGCGTGCCGTGGGAGGTCGCGGCGGAGATGTCCTTCACCGGCCGCCCGATCGGGGCCGAGGAGGGCCATCGCCGCGGCCTGTGCATGAAGGTTGTCGAACCGGAGGCGCTGATGGACGAGGCCCGGACGCTCGCCGATGTCATCGCCTCGAAGCCGCCAAAGACGGTGCGCCAGGCCAAGCGCCTGCTGCGCGCCGCTGTGAAGATGGACCTGCCGAGCTTCCTTGAGGCCGCCGCGGTCAACCAGGCGATGTGCCATCACAGCGAGGACCATCTGGAAGCGGTCAACGCCATGCTGGAGAAACGGCGGGGCGTTTATTCGGGTCGCTGACGCGTTTCTCGGAACCGATCGGGCAAAACCAATCCGGACCGGTGCCTCACCCGCGTCGTTTCGGAGGTATCGATCCTGTGACTGGCACTTGAACCGCTGATATAGTCATGCTTCACGGGGCGTTTCCCTATGACGCGCCGACAGAGCGGCGATGAGACGGGCACGAGCATCGCGCCATGAGTGAAACGATCACCTTTACCCTGGACGGCGAGACCGTCACGGCGGCGCCGGGCGAGACGATCTGGCAGGTCGCGGACCGCCTGGGCACGGAGATTCCGCATCTCTGCTATGCCGACGAGCCGGGCTACCGGGCCGACGGCAACTGCCGCGCCTGCATGGTCGAGGTCGAGGGCGAGCGGGTGCTGGCCGCTTCCTGCATCCGTCAGCCGGCGAAAGGCATGACGGTCCATACCGCTTCCGATCGGGCCAAAGCTTCGCGCAAGATGGTCTTCGAGATGCTGCTGGCCGACCAGCCGTCGAAGGAGGTCGCGCGCGACCCAGAAAGCCGTTTCTGGCACTGGACGGAGCGGGTCGACCTGGAAGAAAGCCGCCTACCGGCGCGCGCGACCCCGGCGCCCGACGTCAGCCACCCGGCGATGGCGGTGCATCTGGACGCTTGCATCGACTGCAACCTGTGCGTCCGGGCCTGCCGCGAAGTACAGGTCAACGATGTGATCGGCATGGCCGAGCGCGGCCACGGCTCGAAGATCGTGTTCGACATGGACGATCCGATGGGTCTCAGCACCTGCGTCGCCTGCGGCGAGTGCGTGCAGGCCTGCCCGACCGGGGCGCTGATGCCGGCCAACCTGCTGGACGCGGCCGGCGTGCGCACCGAATTTCCGGACGAACAGGTCGAGAGCGTCTGCCCCTATTGCGGCGTCGGCTGCCAGATCACCTACAATTTGAAGGACGGCAAGCTGCTCTATGTCGACGGGCGCGACGGCCCGGCCAATGAGCAGCGGCTGTGCGTCAAGGGCCGCTTCGGCTTCGACTATGCCCACAGCCCGCAACGCCTGACCAGACCGCTGATCCGGCGCGACGATGCGCCGAAATCCGCCGATATCGTCATGGACCCGGCCAACCCGCTGGAATATTTTCGGGAAGCGAACTGGGAGGAGGCGCTGGCGCGCGCCGCCGGAGGCCTGCGTCGGATCCGCGACGAGAAAGGGCCGAACGCACTTGCCGGCTTCGGCTCGGCGAAGGGCTCCAACGAGGAGGCCTACCTGTTCCAGAAGCTGGTGCGCACCGGCTTCGGCACCAACAATGTCGACCATTGCACCCGATTGTGCCACGCGTCGTCGGTCGCGGCGTTGCTAGAAGGCATCGGCTCCGGCGCCGTCACTGCGCCGTTCACCGCCTGCCGGGACAGCGACGTCATCGTCGTGATCGGCGCCAACCCGACGGAGAATCACCCGGTTGCGGCGACCTACTTCAAGCAGGCGGCGGCGCGCGGCGCGACCCTGATCGTCGCCGATCCGCGCGGCCAGGCGCTGGCGCGCCACGCCAGCCACATGCTGCAGTTCAAGGGCGGCACGGATGTCGCGTTGCTCAACGCGCTGCTCAACACGATCATCGAGGAGAAACTCTACGACGAACAGTATGTCCAGGCGACTGTCGAGGGCTTCGCCGCCTTCGCCGAGCACATCCGGCCTTTCACGCCGGAGGAAATGGCGCCGATCTGCGGAATCGATGCCGAAGAACTGCGCACGGTCGCTCGCAAGTTCGCCCGGGCGGAACGGGCAATTCTCTTCTGGGGCATGGGCATTTCGCAGCATGTCCACGGCACCGACAACGCCCGCTGCCTGATCGCACTTTCGCTGATCACCGGCCAGGTCGGCCGGCCGGGGACCGGGCTGCATCCGCTGCGCGGGCAGAACAACGTGCAGGGCGCGTCCGACGCCGGCCTCATCCCGATGTTCCTGCCCGATTACCAGTCGGTCGAAGACGCCGACCTGCGTGCGCCGATCCAGGATCTGTGGGGCGGCACGCTCGATCCCAAGCGCGGGTTGACGGTGGTGGAAATCGTCAACGCAATTCTCGCGGGCGAGATCGACGGCATGTACATCATGGGCGAGAACCCGGCGATGTCCGACCCGGACACCGCCCACGCCCGCGCCGCGCTCGCCAAGCTCGACCATCTGGTTGTCCAGGACCTATTCCTCACCGAGACGGCCTGGCACGCCGATGTCGTGCTGCCGGCTTCGGCCTGGCCGGAGAAGACCGGCACGGTCACCAACACCAACCGGCAGGTCCAGATGGGCCGCCAGGCGCTCGCCCCGCCCGGCGAGGCGCGGCACGATATCAGGATCATCCAGGAACTCGCCCGCGGCATGGGCCTGGACTGGAACTACGACGGCCCGGCCGATGTCTACGCCGAGATGGCGCAGACCATGCCGTCCCTCGACAATATCTCGTGGGAGCGGCTGGAGCGCGAGAGCGCCGTGACCTATCCGAGCGCGGCCCCCGACAGGCCGGGCGAGGAAATCGTCTTCGGCGAGGGATTTCCGACCGCAAACGGCCGGGGCAAGCTGGTGCCGGCCACGCCGCAGCCGCCCGGCGAGGTGCCGGACGACGACTATCCGATGATCCTGACTACGGGACGGCAGCTCGAACATTGGCATACCGGCGCGATGACCAGCCGGGCGACGGTGCTGGACGCACTGGAGCCGGAGGCCGTCGCCTCGCTCAGCCCGGCCGACCTGCAACGGCTCGGCATCGCGCCGGGCGATCCGGTGCGGGTCGAGACAAGGCGCGGCATGATAGACCTGGCCGCGCGCATGGATACCGCCGTGCCGGCCGGCACCGTCTTCATCCCCTTCTGCTACACCACCGCCCCGGCCAACCTGCTGACAACGCCGCAGCTCGATCCCGTGGGCAAGATCCCCGGCTTCAAATTCTGCGCGGCGCGGGTGACGCGGGCAGAGGCGCCCGCCGTCGCGGCGGAATAGGCTGGCCGCCGTTTACAGTACCCACGCAACCAGCACGAAGCCGCCGAGGAGCAGCACGGTGAAGACCGCGAAGGCGAGTTTCACGTTGCGGTTGATGAACCGCTCGATCAGTGGGCCGAACAGGTAGACGGCGCCGGCGACGGCGAAATAGCGCACGCCGCGGCCGATCAGCGAGACCAGCGTGAAGCTGGCCGGGTCCATCTGGAAGAAGCCGCTGGCGATGGTCACCACCTTGTAGGGCACCGGCGTGACCGCGCCGATGGCGACGAACAGTTCGCCGTATTTCTGGTACTCCGCTCTGAGGACCGCCATCTGGTCCATCGCGCCGTAAAGTTCGAGCAGGGGCCGGCCGAGCTCCTCGAAGGCGAACGTGCCGATCAGCCAGCCGAAACAGCCGCCGGCCACCGAGGCGACAGTGCAGACCGCGGCCAGCCGCCAGGCCCGGGCGCGCATGGCGAGGACCATCGGGATCAGCAGCACGTCCGCCGGAAGGGGAAAGAAGGTCGCCTCGGCGAATGCGAATGCGACGAGCCACCAGAAGGCGTGCGGATGCGCCGCCTTCGCCATCGCCCAACCATAAAGCCGCTGGAGCACTGCCGCTGTCCCGCACCGTTCCGGATTTGCAACCGGCGGCCTGCAACCGCGCCCGCCGTCCCGCGCGGATGGTGCAACCCGCTGCCGCCCTGTCAAGCCATCGGTCGGCGTGCCCGGCAACGAAAAGGCCGCGGCGCCAGGGGAGGGCTGCGCCGCGACCTTTCCGGAGGAGAGGCGGGAGTGCGGTTCGGAGATCGTACCGCGAGATCTCCGTTCCGCCATATCCCGGCCGGTTCGGAATAACCGTTCCGGCCCGCCGACCGGCGCCGGGGTTTGCGCCATGTCGACTGGTCCGAATGTTCCACCGGTCTGTGGCCGAATTATCGGCAAATTGCGGCAATTTCATGTCTCCGCTTCGTGTCCCGCTTCGTGTCCCGCTTCGGGTCCGGGCGTGGAGCCGTCGGATTTGCCGGCGGGTGCCCGGTTACCCTCCTGTGTCGCTAACCGTCCGTTCGAAGACCGCGCAGATATTGTTGGCCGGCATCGGCACCGCCTCGACGAATTCGAGGTTGTTGCCCGCCGCCAGAGCGGCGACATCCTCGAGATTCCGCACGCCCCAGTCCGGATCCTGGCGGCGCAGGGCGGCATCGAAGGCGGCGTTGGTCGCCGCGGTGTGGTTGCCGCCACGCCTGAACGGGCCGTAGAGCAACAATCTGCCGCCGGCGCCAAGCACCCGGCCGGCGCCCTGGAGCAGAGCGGCGGTACACGTCCATGGCGCGATGTGGATCAGGTTGCAGCACAGGATGAAATCCGCTTCGGCGACCGGCCAGGGCGCGGTGCGGACATCCAGGTCGACCGGCGGCGCAATATTGGCAAGGCCGGTATGGGCGGTCCAGGCGGCAATGCTCTCGCGGCAGGCCGGATCGGGATCCGAGGGTTGCCAGATTGTATCGGGCCGCAGCGCCGCCAGATGGATGACATGCTCGCCGGTGCCGCTTCCGATTTCCAACACCCGCGCCCCTTGCGCCAGGCGCGGCAGAACGACATCCGCGATCGGGCCGCGATTGCGCGAAGCTGCCGGAGCAAAGCGGCGCAATCCGGGGAACGCGGCCGTCATGCGCCCGTTTTCCCCCGGGCCGGCGCCGAAAGAGGCTTGAAACCGGCGCGGCGCCACGATAAGCCGCTTGGCAACGTCATGCGATAGTTCCGGATGGAAGTCGGAGGGAGAATTTCCGAATGACCTATGTCGTCACAGAAGCCTGCATCAAGTGCAAGTATCAGGACTGCGTGGAAGTCTGTCCGGTCGACTGTTTTTACGAAGGCGAGAATATGCTGGTCATCCACCCGGACGAGTGCATCGACTGCGGCGTGTGCGAACCGGAATGCCCGGCCGAGGCGATCCTGCCCGATACCGAACCGGATGTTGAACGCTGGGTCGAGGTCAACCGCACCTACGCCGAGCAATGGCCGAACATCAACCGCAAGGGCGATCAACCGGCGGACGCCGACGACTGGAAGGACGTCGGCAACAAGTTCGAGGACCATTTCAGCGACCAGCCGGCCGCGCAGTAGGATCGGCGCCGGGACCGGAGGGCGATCGGCGGGTAGCCGGTGGCCGGCGGGCCATCCTGCCGCATTGCCGCGGCTGCATTGCCGCGGCCGGGAAACTGGAATTTTCCGTTTTTTTGTGATAGGTTACACGCATCCGATAGGAGACCGGCCGCGGCCAGCGGACGGTGGCCTGTTCGGGGCGTACCGGCAAGCGCCGCCCGCGGGATATTCCGGTGTTCGGCGCTTTTTTGTCGCCGGCCTTTCCGGGGGCCGCCGCAGGGCCGGGTTGCAGCGATAACAACGGGGTGAGGAGCGGCATGGCTGTCAAATCCAAATTCAAGAAAGGCGATTATGTGGTGTATCCGACGCATGGCGTCGGCCGGATTACCGGCACCGAGAAGCAGGAGATCGCCGGACAGCAGCTGCATTTGTTCGTTATTGAATTTCCCAAGGAGAAGATGACCCTCCGCGTTCCCGTCGCCAAGGCGGACACCTCCGGCCTGCGGCTGCTCGCCGACACGGCGGTGATGAACACGGCGTACAAGACGCTCAAGGGCAAATCCCGCGTCAAGCGCACCATGTGGAGCCGCCGGGCGCAGGAATACGAGGCCAAGATCAATTCCGGCGATCCGGTCTCGATCGCCGAAGTGATCCGCGATCTGCACCGTAACGCCGGCCAGCCGGACCAGTCCTATTCCGAACGCCAGATCTACCAGGCCGCCTTCGAGCGCCTGGCCCGCGAAGTCGCCGCCATCGACGGCCTCGACGAGGACGCCGCGGTCGAGAAGCTGGAGCGGGTGCTGGAAGCGGCTTGACCTAGGACGGGCGCCGAGCCGTTTTGGGTACGGCTAAGGCGCTTTCTCTGCGCTTGAGACAGGCGGGTTGATCGGAGGACCGGCACGCCTGTAAGGACTGAGGGTGAACGCCCGCCCTGCGAGAAGCCCGATGACTGCCGCTTCCGAAGACCTTTCCCCCGCCTCCGACCCCCGCCTGTCCCGCCTCCGCGCGATGATCGCGGAGAAGTCCGTCCTGCGCGGGCAGTTCCGGCTGGCGTCGGGCGGCGAGAGCGGGCTGTTCTTCGACATGAAACAAACCCTGCTGCTGCCCGAGGGGCTGAGCCTGGTCGGCAGCCTGATGCTCGAGAGGGTGCTGGCGAGCCGGGCGACGGCGGTCGGCGGCCTGGTGCTTGGTGCCTGCCCGATCGTCGGCGCGATCGCCCAGGCGAGCTACGCGAATAGCGCGAGCGGCCTCGGGCGCGAGGTCGCCGCCTTCTACGTCCGCAAGGAGCCCAAAAACACCGGCACCCGCGAGTTGATCGAGGGCCACGACATTGCCGGCCACGCGGCGGTCTACATGATCGAGGACGTGACGACGAAGGGCGGCTCGGTCATCAAGGCGATCGAGGCGGTGCAACGCGAGACGCCGTGCGAGGTACTCGGCGTGCTCACGGTGGTCGACCGCGAACAGGGCGCCCGCGCGGCGCTCGCCGAATTGGGCCTGCCGCTCGACGCCTTGTTTACCATGAGCGAGTTTGGTTGAGGGTCCCTCGATACGGCCCTTCGGACCTACTCGGGATGAGGAACCTTAGAATTGTGCCGCGCTCCGAACGCCAATTTCACCCTCGGCCTGAGTAGTTCCGGGTAAGATCCGGGGTGTATCGAAGGGCCGCCCGCCTACAAAATCTGCCCCAGGAACTCCTGCGTGCGCGGATCCTTGGCCTCGTCGAAGAAAGTGGCGGGCGGGCCGTGCTCGACGATCACGCCGCGGTCTGTAAAATAGATGTGGTCAGCGATCTCGCGGGCGAAGCCCATCTCGTGGGTCACCAGCATGCAGGTCATGCCTTCCTGGGCCAGGTCCTTGATCGTGACCAGCACCTCCTTGACCGTCTCTGGGTCGAGCGCCGCGGTCACCTCGTCGAACAGCATGACGTCCGGCTGCATGGCGAGCGAGCGGGCGATGGCGACGCGCTGTTGCTGGCCGCCGGAAAGCTCGCCGGGGAAGCTGTCTTCCTTGCCGTCCAGGCGGACCTTGCGGATCAGAGCCCGTGCCCGCGCCTCGACGCTTGCCTTGTCCTCCTTCAGTACCAGGACGGGCGCCATCATGACATTCTGCAGCGCCGTCTTGTGCGGGAACAGGTTGTATTGCTGGAACACCATGCCGACCTTCTTGCGCAACTCCAGCTTGTTGAGCTTCGGGTCGTTGACCTCCTGCCCCTCCACAGTGATCGAGCCGGAATCGATCGGGTTCAGGGCGTTGACGCAGCGGATGAGCGTAGACTTGCCGGATCCCGACGGTCCGATGATGCAGATCACCTCGCCCTTCATGACATCGAAGGAGATGCCCTTCAGCACCTCCAGGTCGCCGAAGGACTTGTGCACATCCTTGAGCGAGACGATCGGCCGGTCGGGCTTCCAGTTTCCGTTGGCGGCGTCGGTCATGCCGGGGTCCTCAGGTGCGGCCTACAGCTCGCCCGCTAGAGCTTGACTGTGAAGCGGCGCTCCAGCCGCAGGGTCAGGCGGGCGATCGGGTAGCAGTAGGCGAAGAAGATGACGAGGGCGAAGCCGTAGAAGGGGATCAGCAGCTCGGGATGGTTGTTCTCCGACTCCATCGCCTGGCGCGACAGGGTGATCAGTTCCTCGACGCCGAGCAATGAGCACAGCGGTGTCGCCATGGTCAGGATGGCGTACCAGTTCATCCACGGCGGGATCATGCGCTTGAAGCATTGCGGCAGGATGATACGCCACAGCGTCTGTTGCCGGGAATAGGCCAGCGATTCGGCGGCCTCCCATTGGCCGGTCGGCACCGACACCACGGCGCCGCGCACAACTTCCGAGATATTTGCCATGATCGGCAGCGACAGGCCGAATACCGCCTTCAGCCAATCTGGAATCTTGATAACCGTGTCGCCGAACGCGATCTCGAACGGGAAGGTCAGCATCACGATGAACAGCAGGACCAACCAGGGCGAATTGCGGAACGCCTGGGTGAGGAACCAGCAGATGCGGCGGATCGCGCGGTTCAGCGAAATCTGGCCGAGGCCGAGCAGGATGCCGAGTGCTGTCCCGATCGCCATGGTGGTAATCGAGATTGCCACGTTGAGAAGGAAGCCGCTGGAGACCAGGAAAGGCAGCCAGCGGATCAGCGCGTCGAAGGCGTCTGCGAACGTGAATTTGCTCTGGGCCGAGGCGGACATCGGCCAGACAATCATGAAAGCGGCGAGCAGCGCGATGCCGGCGAGCGGCAGCCAGAGCCCGGCGCGCGCCAGCCAGCGGCTGAACAGCAGGTCGTCCGGTTCGCCGGCCGCCCGTGCCCTGACCGGCCGGAGCACTGCGAAGCCGCCCGCCGCCGGCGCATCGACGCCCGGGATCGGCCGCCGTTTGATCGCCCGCTGCATCGGCCCGCTCATCTTCCGCCGCCTCCGCCATACCCCGGTATCACCATCCGGCGCTCCCAGCGGTTCATTCCAAGGACAAGGAAGCCGACGAGCGTGATGTAGACGATGAACATCAGCACCATGCAGGCGTTCTGCGCGGTCGAATAGTCGTTGTAGATGCTGACGAGCTGGTAGAGCAGTTCCGGCACGGCGATCGCCAGGGCCTGGGTCGTCGTCTTGACCAGGTTGACCAGATTGTTGTTGAGCGACGGCAGGCTGACCCGGAAGGCGAGCGGCAGCACGACATAAATATAGGCCTGGAAGCGGCTCATCCCCAGGGATTCAGCGGCCTCCTGGGTCGATTGCGGTACCGCCTCGATGCCGGCGCGAAAGATCTCGACATTGAAGGCGCCGGCGAAGAAGGACAGCGAGATGATCGCCCAGCCGACATTGGAGATGATCGGCTGCTGGAGGTAGCCGTCGGGCGAAAAAGTCGGCGTGAACTGACCCAGCGCGAAGTAGAAAAACATCAGCTGGACCAGCGGCGGCGTATTGCGGAAAAACTGGATATAGCCTTGGACGATGCTGCGCACGATGCGCGAGCGGGCACCCTGCAGCCAGGCCCCGACCAGACCGATCAGGACGCTGCAGACGACGCAGACGACCGACAGCTCCAGCGTCACCCATATGCCGTCGAGGACGCGCTCAAGCTCATTGTCGTCGTAAATGTAGATGAAATTCCATGTCGCATCCCGCTCGGCGAGATCGCGGAAGAATTTCTGGATCGAGTCCCACATGAATGGCGTTCCCGGCGCAGGCAGCCACGCTCATGAAAGGCCCTCAGGCGGAAAGGGCGCCCGAACCGAACAGCCGGCCGGACGCCCTCCGTCTTGAGAAGCCTGAACGGCTTGCCGGGGTTACTTACCCGCGAGCCAGTCGCCGTACTGCTTGTTCTTGTCGACCAGATACTTGGTCGCCTGGATGCCCCATTTCTTTTCCAGGGCGATCAGGCGGCCCGACTGGTGCCAGTTGAAGGTCATGCCGGACATGAAGTTGCCGAAGACGCAGTTCAACTCGGCTTTCGGCACGGCGAGGCCCCAGGGGTTATCGTCCTCGCTGTTCAGCGGCATCTCGAAGTCGTTGTACTGGCCGGACGACAGGTCGGACATGATCGACGAATCGTCATAGACCCAGGCGATGCACTTGCGGTCGCGCAGCGCCTGCTTGGCTTCGGCGTTGCCGGTAAAGGCGACAATCTTGGCGTCGTACCGCTTGGACACGATTTTGTTGTAGAAGGCCCCCTGCTTGCCGCATACAGGCTTGCCCTTCAGCTCGGTCCATTTGCGGATCTTCAGCGCCTTGGGCGACATGATGTTGGTGCCCGAGGTGTAGTAGTTGGGCTGGGTGATGCCGACGATCTTCCGTCGGTCCTTGCGGTCCGACATCGTGGCGATCATCATGTCGATCTTGCCCTGCTGCAGGAACTGCATGCGGTTCGAGGACTGCACGGCGACCAGTTCCAGCTGCACGCCCATGGCGTCGGCGACATCCTTGGCCATGTCGGCCTCCATGCCGACGATTTTGCCGCTGGTATCTCGATAGCCCCAGGGCTTGTAGTCGGCCTTGACGCCGACCACGAGCTTGCCGCGGGACATCACCTTGTTCCACACCTCGTTCTTGCACTGTGCCGCCAGCGCGGACGTCGAGCCAAGCGCGACGGCGAGGCCGGTCGCGGCGAGAACCAGTTTCTTCATCTCAACCTCCCGAATTTTCCTGCTTTCGATCATGCAGCGCCCCGACGGATTCTGCCGGAAAGCCTCTCAGCCCTATCATTTTGACGCAATCTCTAGCAAGGGCGGAGTGGGGCGAGCGCGGTATGAGCCGGGGAGAATTCCATCCCGAAAACCGCGGGAACCACGGCGCTGGAATGTGGCGCCGCAGGCCGTCCGATAGCCGTGGCCGGGTGGCGAACAGCCTCGTCGCGGGGCGAGGGGCCGGCCTCCGCTCTGCTCGGAAGCCGGCCCTCTACGGGGTCGGGATATGACGCGCCGGCCCCGCTCTAGCCCCGCTCGCCCCGATCCGGCGCAGCCTGCCCGAAGCGCACCTGCCGGGGGCCGTCGAGGCAGATCGAATTTGTTCTGCCGTTTCCTCCTTCCGATCCGAGTGGCATCAGCCCTGCGAACTCAAAGGATTCTCGACGGCCTGTGAACTATGCCTATGGCGAAAAATAATATCTAATATTGATTTTTTGGCTTCTTCATAAGAAAAAGTTATATAAATTTGTAACGCTCCAGCGTCGAAACGATGTCGACGCCGCCGCCGGAACACGGCATTCCCCCATCCGGATCAGGACCACAGACGGTGCAGTTTCGCTGTTCACCCACGCCGATGTACCGCTGTATCGGATATCCCGGCAGATGTCGGCCGAAACATCATTAAATTACTTAAATTGAAATATTTGACAAACAGATTCTCGGGGCATTATTCGGATTGCGGTCCGCTTCTATTGAAATGGGCCTGCCGGTTTTCGCACAGAATGCAGGGAATTCTCGGTTCCGGTTGCCGTAGGGCATCGTTGTCGTAGCGGACGGAGTACCAGCGATATGCAGACCCTCTCGTGCTTTTTTGCCCGAATTGCCGGCCTGACGTTCCTGTTTGCTTGCAAGGCTCACGCAGCCGACCTGCCGCCGCCCGAAGCGCTGCAGCGGCAGATGGGAACGCCGGCGCAGGCGATCGCCGTCTACGAGCCCCATCTGAGCGTCGGCGACAGGCACGTCGCGGTCCGCTATGTCGGCTATCCTGCGGTCGAGATGTTCCGGCGTATTCTCGGCAAGGACTGGAACCGGCGGGGCCGGACGGTCGAATTCCGCGCCCTGGACGGGTACGTCTCGCGCATCCCGGTGCGCCGGTTCCTCAGGGACAAGGCCTTCATCGTTTTCGCGCGGCAAGGTGGCTTGCCCTTCACCGTGAACAACATCCGGCAGAACGAAAAAGACGTCCCTCTCGGGCCCTACTATCTGGTCTGGGACAATATTGCCAATCCTGCCCTGATCGCCGAGGGCGCGCGCAACTGGCCGTATCAGGTGGCGATCGTGAATCTCGTCACTCTCTCGGACGCCGCGTTGCTGCCGAAGGGTCTCGATCCCCGCTTCCGGCCGGTCGCCGGCCTGGTCAAGACCCACTGCCTGACCTGCCACAAGGTCAACGGCTTCGGCGGCGAGAAATTCGAGGGCAATCTGGCGGAGATCGCGAAGCAGCTCGAAAGGGCGGACTTCCTGCGGCCGCTTCTCGTCCCGGCGTCCCGGCGCGAGGGTTCGACCATGCCGGCGCTTTCCGGGCGGATACCCGATACCGAACGCCGGCGCATCGCGGGGGCGATCTTCGACTATCTGAGGGCGGTGCCGGTATTGCCGTAGGGGTCGACACCCCGCGATACTGTTGCCTTGCCCGAGGTTAGGCTAGAATGGCCGTGCTTCCGGCGTTCGCCGCTCTTCGTATCGCTACCGCAGTCCATGATCCGCGTCCAAAAGGAAGATTTCGATCCGCAGGCCGAAGCTGCCGCACTCACCGAGGGGCGGACCGATATCGGCGGCATCGTGACCTTCACCGGCCTGGTGCGTGAACTGATAGACAACGAGGGCCAACCGGCGGCGATTTCCGCTATGACCCTGGAACACTATCCCGGCATGACGGAGAAGATGCTGGCCGGAATCGAGGCCGAGGCCAACGCGCGCTGGCCGCTTGCCGCCAGCCTGATCATCCACCGCTACGGCCGGCTGGCGCCGGGTGAGCGAATCGTTTTCGTCGCCACCGCCTCAGCCCACCGCCATGCCGCCTTCGAGGCCAACATGTTCCTGATCGACTGGCTGAAGACCAAGGCGCCGTTTTGGAAACTCGAGGACGGCGACGCCGGTCCGGCCTGGGTCGCCGCCCGGGACAGCGACGACGAAGCCGCGGATCGCTGGCGCTAGGACCGTATCGTCCGGGCGAAGCGCATAACGCCCAATGCAGTACAGGTCGCCGACGTAACGACAATCCCGGCGAAAGAGGGGATGGCGAAGGCGAGATGCGACCATTCCATGTTGGTCGTCCGCTCCCCGGCCTCGTGCAATTCCAGACCGTGTTGCAGGACCGGCCAGGCCACGACCGCAAAAAACAGACCGGCCACATTTAGCCATGCGGCATCCAGGCGGCCATTCGTCCGATCGGACAGGCGCGTCGTGAAAAGATCGACCGCGATGTGCCCGTCTTTGACGAAGGTGTGGGAGAAGGCGAAATACGCCATCAGCACCATCGTGAGCGTGGAGATCTCGATGACGCCGACCAGGATGGGCGACCACGGCATCGTCCAGAAGGGGCCACTGCACTATCAGAGCCTGATCCGGATTCCCTTCATCTGGGCTGATCCGGGGGTCGAGAGCGTGCCGGCCTCGACCGATGCTCTTTGCAGTTCGCTCGACATCGCGCAATCCGTGCTGGCGCGTGCCGGCCTGGCGCCATTTAACGGGATGTAGGGCCAGAACCTCGCCAGTGTCCTGGCAGGCGGCGAATCCGGGCATGAATCCCTTGTCATCGAGCAGCAGACTTCCCGGCCCTATATGGGCCTGACCGGCTCGGTCCGCGTCCGCACCTATAAGGACCGGCGCTGGCGAATGACCTTGTGGAAGGGCCAGGATTTCGGCGAACTCTACGATCTCGACGCCGATCCCGGCGAGATTGTCGATTTGTGGACCGCACCCGGGCGCCGCGCGACGCGAAGCGAACTTATGGAGCGCATGGCCTGGAAATTTTTGGAATTGCAAGACCGGTCGCCCCTCCAGACCGGCGAGGCGTAGCGGTCCTTTACGGCTCTCCCTCCGCCGGGCTCGCGTCGGCGAGGTCGGTGCGCACGGCATCCTCGATCATGCGGGCCGGCAGGGGCAGGTCCTCGCCGTCCTTCCCGTCGCCGAAATAGAGGGTGATATGGGGGAACGGAATTTCGATACCGCGGGCGTCGAAGGCAGCCTTGATCCGGCGGTTCATCTCCCGCCGCACGCCCCACTGGAAGCCGGGCCGGCATTTGAAACGCGAGCGGATGACGACGGCGCTGTCGCCCAGCTCTTGGAGGCCGGCCATTTCCAGATCCTCGACGATATGGTCCCGCCACTCCGGATCGGCGCGGAGGGCTTCGCCGGTCTCGCGAATGACCGCGATCACCGCATCGACATTCTCGCTGTAGCCGACGCCGTAATCCAGCACGGCGTAGGAATAGTCCTTGGTCAAATTCTCGACATCGTCGATCGAGCTGAACGGGATGGTGTGCTTGGAGCCCGAATAGCCGCGCAGGGTAACGGAGCGGACGGACAGATCCTCGACGATGCCGCTGCGCCCGGCCACCGTCACGAAATCGCCGATCGACATACTGTCCTCGATAATGATGAAGATGCCGGTGATGACATCTTTCACCAGGGTTTGCGCGCCGAAACCGACGGCCAGGCCAAGCACGCCGGCGCCGGCCAGCAGCGGACCGATATCCAGGCCGATCTCCGACAGCACAATCATCGCCGCAATGACGACGATGGCGACCAGCAGGGCCTTCTCGACCATCGGCAGAAGGGTGCGCATGCGCAGGGCGCGCGTTCCATCGCCGGCTTCGTCGAGCCGCGACAGGTAGCGCGCCGCGGCCGTCTCGATGAATTCCCACAGGATGAAGGCGCCGACCGTCACCAGAAGGACGACCAGCACAGTGCGGACCAGCGCCCGGCCCGCCGGGGTCTGCAGCAATTCGGCGACACCGAAGCCCCAGACGTCGAGGATGGCGAGCAGGGCGACCGCCAGGATCGCGCCGAACAGGGTGCGGCGCACGGCCACCAGGTAACGGTTGGCGCGCTGCTGCAAACCGGGATTCTTTTCAAGGAGCGCGGCCTCGATCCGGAACAGGCGGTTCAGCAGCCGGCCGAGCCCGGCGATCAATGCCGCCGCGACCAGCAGGATGACGGCGCTCAGCGCCGTGGCGCGCGCCATGAAACCGATGCCGCCTTCGACATCGAGCAGCCAGACGAACAGGCCGGCCAGCACATACACGACCGCCACGATGTGCCACAAGTCGCCCAATCGGCCGAGAATCCGGCGCATGCCTCCATGCGGTTTCGCCGGATCGCCATCTGCAACAGGCGCGCCGCGCAGGCGCTCGGCGACCGGCCGGCGGTTCTGGAGGATCAGCACGATCAGCATGGCCGCGACGACGAGGCCGAGCAGATGCAGGAGCGCTGCATGGGCGCTGCCCGGCAGTTCGAATGCGGCCAGCGCTTCCAACAGGACCGCGCCGAAAACGACGGTGCTGGCGAGCCGGCGCAGCCAGACGTAGAGGTAGGCGGTCGCTCCGTCGGAAAGCGGCAACAGGCGCAGGCTGCCGACCCGCGGGGCCAGAACGGCGCGGCCGGTGACCATGATGGCGCGGACCAGCACGAAGCCGAAGATAAGGGTGAGCGCGATCCGGGCGGTCGTGGCGCCGGGCGCAAGTTGCGGCAGCACGGCATAGGCCGCCGCCGCCAGGGCGGCGACGGGCAGCAAGTCGAGCAGGGTTCGGATCGCGAGCCCGGTTGCGCGGGCGGCGAGCGCTTCGCTCTCCTGATCTTCGACCCGGCGCCGCGCTCCGCGGAGCAGGAGCCGCATCAGCCATTCCGCAAGCAGGCCGAGCAGCAACGCCAATCCGGTTTTCCATACGCCGCCGATCAGCGCGGCGCGTTCCTCTTCGCCCTTGAGATTGCTGCGCAGCCAGGTCCCAGCTCCCGGCAGGTCGGCGACGACGGCGGCGAGATCCTGGAGGCTGCCGGTCAGCATCCGCGCTCGCCCGGCCAGACGTTCCATCAACGCCGGTTCGGCCGGCGGCGACTGGCCTCTAGCCGGCTCGGCCGCCTTTCGCGCCGCGATCAGCGCCTTTAACTGCGTCAGGAAGCGTTTGCGCTCCTGCTCGTCCTCAATGGTTGCGACCAGTTGTTCGAGCGCTGCAGGATCGATTCCCTGCGCGCCCGCGGCCGGCATTTCCTGCGCCGCAGCCGGTGATACCGCCAGCCCCGGCGCAATTGAAATTGCCAGACAGGCGGCGCCTAGAAGGGACAGCAGGTCGAGGCGAAGGCGGTGGAACATGGTCCGGAACAGGCGTATCTTTTCCAAAGGTTCCGGCACAATCCGGCCGGGGCAACATAGCAACCGCAGCGGCGCCGGCAAACCGCCTCCATGAGAGGCGCCCCTGCCCGCAGGTCGATGGAATCCGGAGGCGTAGCGAAACACGATGTCGGTAACGATCTGGCATAACCCGCGCTGCAGCAAATCGCGCCAGACTCTCAAGCTGCTGACCGATCGCGGCATGGTTCCCGCTATCGTCGAGTATCTCAAGACACCTCCAGATCCGGCAGAATTGCGCAATGCGCTGGAAAAGCTGGGTATGGCGCCGCGCGACCTGATGCGGCGCAAGGAACAGCCCTACAGGGCCGAAGGCCTCGACGACGAGAGCTTGCCGGACCATGTCCTGATCCAGGCGATGCACGATCATCCGGTGTTGATCGAGCGGCCGGTCGTACTTGCCGGCGGCAAGGCGGCGCTCGGCCGACCGCCGGAGCGGGTCCTGGAAATCCTGTAACGTGCGCCCGCGTCGCGTTATGGCCGCCCCGTCGGCAATGCGATCCGAAAAATCCGGCCGGCGCTCGGGGGAGGTCTCGCTGGGCGGCGAACCCGCGCTGCTCGACGGCTCAGGCGCGCTGGTCCTGCCGCGGCACCAGACCGTCGTATTCGCCGACCTGCATTTCGAGAAGGGCTCCGCCTTCGCCGAACGCGGAGCCCTTTTGCCGCCTTGGGACAGCGCAGCCACACTCGAACGGATGGAGGCGACGCTGGCCTGCCACGGGCCGGACCGGGTTATCTGCCTCGGCGACAGCTTTCACGATACGGGCGGCGGCGCTCGCATGGCCGGTCCGTATGTCGGACGGTTGCGCCGCCTGGCCGACCGTTATAACTGGATATGGATTACCGGCAACCACGATCCGGAGGTTCCGGACGGCGCCGGCGGCTGTGCCCTCGACCGATACAATCTGGACGGTTTGCTGTTTCTGCACGCGCCGGAGGAGCTCCGCCCCGGCGGGCGGGCCGGCAGCTACCAAATCTGCGGCCATTTCCATCCCAAGGCGCGCATCAGGGCCGGGCCGCGGCGCATTACCCGGCCCTGTTTCATCGGCGACGACAGGCTCCTGATCCTGCCGTCTTTTGGTGCCTATACCGGCGGTCTCGATATCATGAACCCGGCGATCGCCGGGCTGTTTCCCGGTGCTTTTACGGCATGGCTGATTAGCAACGGTGCGGTGTACACCTTTCCCTCCGCCCGGACACGGTTCCTGCCGTTCGAGACCTGACGTCGGCTCCCGACTTGCCTACCCCGCAACAGCCTCCGAGAAATCCGGGCCGGAACAGCGAATCCCTGCTATGAACGGGACCGCCGAACCGTCCGGCGGCGTCGGTCGACCCTGCCCTGCCGTATGATTGAGGGCTTGCCCATTGGCCGAGAACTTCAACCGCTTCAAACCGTCCACCGCTGCCGCCGAAAAGGGACTCGGTCGCGACAGCGCGGTGATCGGGCTGGTCTGCACGGCGCATTTCTTCAGCCATTTCTACATGTTCGCCATTCCGCCGATGCTGCCGCTGATCAAGGCCGACCTCGGTGTGAGCTACACCGAAATGGGCTTGCTGCTCACCCTGTTCAGCCTCGCCTCCGGCACGGCGCAGTATTTCATGGGCGTCCTGGTCGACCGGATCGGCGCGCGTTGGGTGCTGACCGGCGGCATGACTCTGCTCGCCGGCGCCATCGCCATGATGGGCGTCGTGCCGGTCTATGGCGCTTTGGCGGCGTTCGCGCTGGCTGCCGGATTGGGCAACAGCGTGTTTCATCCGGCAGACTACACGATCCTCGGCACCCGGGTGCAAACTGGCCGGGTCGGCCGGGCGTTCAGCTTTCATACCTTTTCCGGCATGGCCGGCTTTACCGCGGCCCCCGTCGCGATGACCTTCCTGGCGGCCGCCTGGGACTGGCGGACGGCCTTCGTTATCGTCGGGGTCGCCGGCCTGCTGATCGTTGCGCTTCTGTTGAGCCAGATGCGTCTGCTCGACGAACGGCGAAGTGGGGAGCCCGCCTTGGCGAAGGCCGGCCCCGGCCTCGGGTTGCAGGCCATCGTCTCGCCGCCGGTCATGTACATGTTCCTGTTTTTCTTCGTCGTCGCGCTGGTGATGATGGGCATGACCGGTTTCACGCCGGCGGCGCTCAAGACGCTGTTCGGCATGAGCCTCATCGATGCCAATCTGGTCCTCACAGGCTTTCTGGCGTCCACCGCGGCGGGCGTGCTGTTCGGCGGCTTTGTGGCTGACAAGATGCAACGGCTGGATGTCGTCGCCGCGGTCGGCTTCGTCTGCGCGGCGGCGGCGCTGGTGTTGGTGGCGCTGACCCGCCTGCCCTATGCGGCCATCCTCACGGTGTTCATGTTTGCCGGTTTCATGATCGGCATGATCTCGCCGTCGCGCGACATGATGGTGCGCAATGTCTCGCCGCCGGGCGCCAGCGGCCGGGTCTTCGGATTCGTCAGCGTCGGACTCGATCTCGGCGGCGTTGCGGCACCGATCTTCTTCGGCTGGATGATGGACCGCGGCCTGACCGAGGGGGTCTTCATCGGCGCGGCGGCGGTCCTGCTGTTGGCGATCGTCGCCGGCGTCGGCGCCAACCGCTACGTTGCCCGCCCTGCTGCCGCGGCAGAATAGGCCGGGCGGGAGCGCGCCGCGCCGCCGCAACCGCGCGGGCAGCTATCCGGCTGCTGCTCGAGCTGCAGAAACCGTCGTCAGCCGCTGGTTCATTCCCATGTTCCACAGGCCGGCCAGATGGCCGATGGTTTCGTCTTCCGACGGGAAACCGGTTTCTTCGGCCAGGGTTTTCGCTTCGGCCTGAATCGCCGCGCGCCGGCGGTCAAGAATTGCCGCGAAACGCCGCCGCGTCCCGATCCGGGCAAAGGCGGGATCGCTCCCGACCCGGGCGCGGACCATCGCCATGTCGTGGTCCAGGCCGAGCAGGTCACCGAGGCGCCAAAGCGCCAGGATGCGTGCGTCGAGGGTTCCCGGCGCCAGTTTTCTCAGAATTCGCAGGTGGTTGCGGTGATACTTTATCCGCTTGCGCCATTCGTGCAGTGCGAGAACGGTGCCGGTGCGCTCGACCTCGACCGCCGCGGCGAGCACCCGGCCGTAGGTGTCGCGCAAGCCCGGCGCCAGCGCGTCGAAACCGTCGGCCCGAAAGCTCCAGTCGGCAATGCCCAGGCGGAATTTCAGCAGAAGCCAGTGTGTTTCGTCGAGCCGGTCCGCGAGGTCACCGCCGGCCCCGGTCAGGATCGCGAGCCGAAGCCGGGTCATGCCGGCGCGGATCGGTCCGAAGCTTCGCCTGTCGAAGCGCCGCCGCGCTGCGGGGAAAAAGGCTGCCATCTCCCGGTCATAGACCGCCAGGGTGACATCTGCGTCGCGCAGGCCGGAAAATGCCGCCGCAATATCCCGGAGCGCGGCATTGGCCGGTTTGTACAGGCCGGCCTCTTCCAGAGGGCCGCGCGCCAGCCGCAGCACGGCACGCACCTTCTTGCAGCGCTTGCGCATGGCGTAGACCGCTTCCGGACGCGGCGTGGCAGGGTCTTCGATCGTGATCAGGGCGCGATCAAGCTGTTCCAGCGCGATTCGCTGAACGGCGTGGGACACCGGTTCGGCCGGGAGGATGGCGTAGGGCAAGCTGGATCGGCTGCGTGGTCGAGAGGCGGCCCGACCATATCATATCGGCGGTCCGCTGCGACAGCGCTCCGCAATTCGCGACTGGAACCGAGATCCCGGACTATAGATCGTGGCGCGCCGGCGGCGCTACTTCCGGATACAGTCTTTCGAATGGCACCGTTACGCTGTTCTCGGTCACGATACGGCAATGCCGGCGGCGCAGCATGCGCGGGTCATGCACGCCGCAGGCATGGGCGATCATGCCGACTTCCCTTTCGATGCCCCGGTGGTAGCGCCGCACCCGCTCCGCCTTGTCCACGGGGTCGAGGCCTCTCTGCAGGCGTTTCTGGTGGGTGGTGATTCCCGTCGGACAGGTATTGCGGTTGCATTGCAACGCCTGGATGCAGCCGAGCGCGAACATGTAACCGCGGGCGCTGACCACGAAATCGGCCCCGGCGGCAAGCGCCCAGGCGACTGGACCGGGCGTGATCAGCTTGCCGGACGCTATCACCCTGATCCGGTGGCGGAGCCCGTATTCGTTGAGCTTGTCGACGACCCGCGGCAGGCTTTCCCGGATCGGCAGGCCCAGATAGTCGATCAGGGGCAGCGGCGCGGCGCCGGTGCCGCCGTCGGCGCTGTCGACCGTGATGAAATCCGGGGCGCAGCCTTCGCCGCGCCTGACGATGGCCTCGAACAATCGGTCGAGCCAGCGCGGCTCGCCGATCACCGTCTTGAGGCCAACCGGCTTTCCTGTGAGGTCGCGCAACCGGTTGATCGCGTCGATCAGCTGGTTGTCGTTCGCGATGTCCGGATGGCGGTTCGGACTGATTGAATCTTCGCCGGCTCGGATGCCGCGGATTTCAGCGATTTCTTCGGTCACCTTGCCGCCGGGCAGGATGCCGCCCTTGCCGGGCTTGGCGCCTTGGGCGAGCTTGATTTCGAACATGCGCACCCCGTCGCGGACCGCCAGCTCCTTCAGCTTTTCCGTACTGAGCGCGCCGTCCTCGGTCCGGCAGCCGTATTTCGCCGTGCCCATCTGGAAGACGATGTCGCAACCGCCCTCCAGGTGCCACGACGACAGACCGCCTTCGCCGGTATTGAGCCAGCATCCGGCCAGTTTTGCGCCCCGGGAGAGCGCCCGTACGGCGGGGCGGGAGATAGCGCCATAGCTCATGCCGGAGATATTGAAGAAGCTCCGCGCCGCGAAGGGCCGCCGGCAACCGGTCCCGATCACCAGCGGGGCCGCGTCGGCGCCGTGGTCGTTCAGGTCCGGATAGGCTGCGTTGGCGAACAGGATCGTGCCTTCCGGCAGGAGGCTGCGGGTCGAGCCGAACGGCACGGTATTGTCGCCGCCGGCGGATGCCCGGTAGACCCAGTTTCGCAGTTCCCGGTTGAACGGCATCTCCTCCCGGTCCATGGCGAAGAAATACTGCCGGAAGAATTTGCCGAGCTCGGTGAAGTAGCGGCGCAGCCGGCCGATCACCGGGAAATTGCGCCGGATGGCGTCCTTGCGCTGCGTCACATCGGAAATGAAGACCAGCACCAGGAGAAGAAAAAGGAGGCCGATGGAAGAAATGAACAGGATCGCTGCGCCGGCGAGGAATTCGAACAGCCAGCCGGTGCTATCGACGAATTCGGTCATGGGCGCCGCCTCCAGCGTTCCGATACGCCACATGTGGGGAGGGCATGCCAGCGGCGCCATGCACTTCCTGATACCGCGTCCTGCCGGATTTGCAGCGCAAGGCCAGGCGACGCGGGCCGAAGCTGCCGCGCCAAGGGCCAGAAGCCGACCGGTTCCACGCTGTCGCGCATGAAACCGGCGGCTTCCGGCTCGCCGCTCCGAATCTTTCGTGCGGAAAGCGATCCGATTCCTAGAACCGGACCTTCATCTGGCCGCCAATGCCGTATCCGCGGTAGTCCGGATCGCCGATCCCGTCATAGTATCCGTTCAGCTCGACACTGAGAGAGTCGCTCATCCTGTAGTCGAGGCCGAGGCCGACCTGCGCCCGGCCCCCGTCAATTCCGGCGCCTGCCGCACCGCCATCGGTCGAGCTGAAAATCCCCGCTATCCCGCCTGTCAGGGCCAGGGCGCTCGAAGCCGGCATCAGGGGCAGGCGGAAGTCGATGCCGGCCTTCGCTTGTCCGAGGCTGATGGTCTGGCTGCCGATCCGCCGGCCTAGACTGTCCCTGAAGCCATGCTGGCGGTCGGCCGTCCAGATCAGATCCATATAGGGCTTCAGCGTGAGGCCGGCATCGAGACCGACATCCCCCTCCACCCGGATCTGCCCGAGCCAGCGGGCAGTGGCAAACCGGCCCGATACGCCCTTGGCGTGGTCCAGGCTGTTGTCGGTCTGCCCGTAGAGCAGCCGGCCTTCGAAGAACAGGGGATGGCCTTCCAGTTTCGCGGCGAAGTAGGGGCCGATCAGCCATCCCGTTCCGTCGATGCTGCCCTTGCGGCCGGGTAAGGCCTCGTCGGCCATGTCGAACTGCAGCATGACGCCGGCAAGCAGCCGTTCGTTTACGCGCAAATGGCCGCCTAGAGTGCCAAACACATAATGGCTTCGGTTTCCGGCTGCTGCCGACCATGCGGCCTGCACGTTCAGCCACACGTCGCGAAATTGCAGTGCGCCGCGCACCCTGCCGCCGAGTTCGGTCGCCCGTCCGGCGAGATCGTTGCCGGATCCGCCGGCCTTCAGGAACGGGGCCAGGCGCGGCTGGTTGATCGCCAGCGCGTTGGCCCGGCGCAGCATGAAGCCCGCAATGTGGCGCTGCAGTTCAGCGACCGTCGGCGGCTCGAACGGCGTCGCCGTCGCCGTCGCCGCGTCGCTGGTGCCGCCGCTGCTCACCGCCCGCACTTCGAAGGCATATTGCGTATTGTTGGTCAGATTCTCGATGGTCACGGTGAGGACATTCTGCACGGAGTCCCACTGTGCGCTGTCCGGCACGGTCGCGCCCTCCCCATGACGGTAGAGGTACAGGCGAACCGGGGAGCCACCGTCGTTAATCGGCGGCTTCCATTTCAGGGTGACCTTGCGGTTGCCCGGGATCGCCCGCAGGTCGCGCGGCGCATCGGGCTCGGCCGCCGGCGTGACCGTCACCCTGGCCTCCGGGCCGGGCCCGACATCGTTCACCGCCCGCACGTCGAAAACGTATTCCGCGCCATTCTCCAGGCTGTTCACCGTCACCTTCCGGTCCATCCCAACCGGGATCCAGCGCCGCTCGGACGGACGGTCTCCTGCTTCCCGGGCGAGGGAGCGTTCCGTGCCGGACTGCGCCGTGTTGCCGTTGATGTAGCGATATTCGTAGCGCTCGATCGCCACGCCGCCGTCGCTGGCCGGCGCTTCCCAGTTCAGCGTCACCTTGCGGTCGCCGAGCGCCGCGCGCAGGTTCTGCGGCGTGCCGGGCGCTGTCGCCGGCGCTTCTGGCGTTGCCGTCGCCGTGGCGGGATCGCTCTCGCCTTCATCGTTCACCGCCCTTACCTCGAAGGCATAGGCCGTGCCGTTGGTCAGGTTTTCGACCGTCGCCGTCAGGGTCGTTCCGGCCGATTCCCATGCCGTTTCGGCGGGCACC
>LXNI01000753.1_pt1 | contig 34879 bp, 32 predicted proteins | sample 809091 | NCBI WGS metagenome assembly LXNI01 (sample SAMN04870527, study PRJNA318959) | sponge metagenome | biome: 01000161; feature: marine sponge reef; material: water | host: Sarcotragus foetidus | place: Greece: Milos, Mediterranean Sea | collected 2013-05-29 | depth 5-7 m
GAACTCTTCCCCCGTGCGCGGATCCCTGAACACCAGCACTGTCGCCCCGTCCTGCCGCTGGCTGCGCAACTCCAGCCCCAATACCCGGCTCCGCAGCCAACCACTCCGCGCCCCGCTCGCCACCGGCTGCACCTGGTGATAGCTCCCCCCGTTCGCCTCCCAGCCCTCTAAGGGCGGCGCCATTAGCGACCCGGTCGGGTCCAGCCTCCAATACTCGCGCACTCCGATCCGGGCGTACTCCTGGGCCTTGTGTTTGGCATCCTTGTCCGCCGTCGAGGGCGACGCCACCTCCAGCACGAAATCCGCTACCTTGCCCTCTTCCCAGACCTTGTACGAACTGCGGTTCCCGCGCTGCACGCCGAACACCACCTGCACATCCGGCTGCAGACAGACCTTGTTGTTGCCGCGCTCGAAGTACACCAGCAGTTCCATCGCCACGAGCACGTTCTCGCGCTTGCGGAAGTGCTTCTTCAAGGCCGTCGTGGCCTGGTTGACGGCATCGCCGTGCCAGACGCTCTGCGCGATCCAGTTCCCTTCCGGGTACTCGACATCCTCTGGCTCGCGCGCCGCCGCGGCAGTTGCTGGCGGCGCGAGGGTGGGAACTTCCGTTTCTGAGGAGGGACTGACTGACATGGCGAACTCGAACGCGCCCGAACACGCTTCCCTCGTAGCATACATGCTCCGGTGCAGGTGGCGCGGCGCAGCGGGCCGGCCGGGCCTTGGGGCAGCGGCTGTCGCAGCGGGCCCGCTCAGACTGGCCTGCGGTGGCGTAATCGGCGACCAACCGAGGCAGGCTGCGGCCATGCCCGCACCGCACCTTGTTCTTGGGCACGGAGGTGGACGGGTGTAGCGATCGCCTCGTTGTGAACATGCCGGACCCATCGATTTCGCATTCCGCCACGTAGCAGCAACACTAAAAGGCGCAACCCCTCGCAGCTCAGGGTCAGCGCAACGCTGTGTGCCGACAGCCGCCGCCGGGCCGACCCAACGGGCCGGCCGATCTGACCCGCCACCTGGCGGCCGGCCTTGGATGCGGATGGTATGAAATCAGGTATCGGAATCTGACGGATTGCCAAAGGCCGCCATCGAGTAGGTCGAAGCGCATCTGCTTGGACTGCGGACTGTCCATGCCGGCTTGGAATGCAACTCCCTCGGCAGCGGGCACTATCGGCACTGCCGGCGAATGGATCGAGCTGCACGCAGACGGCCAGCTGGTGAGGGCAGTCCACCGCCCGGGCCCCCAGTACCCGGCTGGGTAGGCACGGTTGACGGTCCGCCGCCTTTCGGTCCGTTGCATGGCGCTAGAGAGGAAGCGCTCGTCTCTTAGGACCTACCTGCCTTGCCTGAGCTGGGACTTGTGAAGGCCCCTCACCAGCTCGGTGACTCGGTCCGCCTTGCCTGAGAGGCCGGAGTGATGCGGGCGGCGAGACTGGGCGCCTTTTGAGCCGAGTTCCGGCTCGATTTGAGCGCTTGCACATCAGAAAATCCCAGCCGACTATGGTATCCTGTCTCCTAATAGGGCAATCCGCTTGCCCTGAATGTCGTCTCCTAGTTTCAATCTAGGGGGCCAAACTCCAATTCAACAGGAAGACTTCCGCCCAGATGGGACACAACATCTTTTTTGGCAACCTGCCGACTTGGGTCACGGCCGACGATATCAAGTCGTGGCTCGATAGCAGCGATTTGGTATGCGACGCGGTCCGCGTCATCCGGGACTTCGAGACGCAGGAATCCAAGGGCTACGCCTTTGTCGAGGCTCCCAACGACGAGGAGATGCATGCCATCATCCGTCGCTTTAACCGGGCACCGATCGACGGCAAGCTCCTGCGCGCCAAAGCTGCCCATCCCAAGGGCGAGCGCGATCGCAACCAAGGCAGCCGCACTGCTAGGCCCCAGCGAGGCGGGCGTCGTTCGCCGGAACGCCAAGCCAGGCCGCGCAAGGACAGGGAAGCCGCGGACAACAAGGTGGGCTCGGTCGGCGAGGCCCTGCGCAGGGCTCAGCAGGCCGAGTAGCGCACCAACGCCTGTCGCTCGCGCCGCGCCGTCAAGCGGCCGGGCGTTTCTGGTATGACGGCGGAGCGTCCGGGTCGTTGCTGCCATCGCCCTCATAGCCGCGATGCCGGGGCTGGATCTCCGCCAAGATCCGCTCGGTCTGGGGGTCGAATCCGATCATGCGCCCGTCCCGGTAGGAATCGACGCCCAAGCGGATGGCAACCATCACTTGATAGCCGAACCACGCGTCGAAAATCGGCTCTTGGCGCGTTCGCACGCACTGCAGGAAGTCCCGCATGTGCGCGGTTCGCGCCGTCTGCTGATCGCGGTTGTCGACTTCGACCTCGACCAAGTCCACGCCGACTTGCCGACGGAACTCTTCGGCATACAGTCGTTCAGGCCTCGCCCTGACCATGCCGGGATGTATCGAGATCGCGGCCCGCTGGCCGAACAGGGCCGGGCCGTGGAGCGTGTTGGAGGCTTGCGAGCCGCACGAACCGACCAAGTTGATGACCAGATCGTCGTATTCGACAGTCGTCGAATACGTGTCCGGCACCTCGCGGTTTTGGAACAGGTAGATGCCGCCATGTGCGCTCACTCGCCGCGGAAAGCGCGGCCCCAACGCATACAGCAGCGGGCTGAGCCGGTGGTATAGGAAGTCGGTTCCGATCCCGCCTGAGAAATCCCAGTACTTGCGCCAGCGGAAGAACCGCTCGCCGCTGAACGGCTGCTCGGGCGCACCGCCCAAGAAGCGCCGCCAATCCACGGTCGAGGAATTGGCCTCCTCGTCCACGTAGTACTGCCAGACTCCGGACGAGTGGTTCGACGAGTAGCTCGACTGGGCCATGACCACGGGCCCGGCCAAGCCGCTTTGCACCATCTCCCTGGCGCGCGCATAGGCCGGGTCGGACACCCACTGGCTGCCCACTTGCAAGACCCGGCCTGTTTCCCGCGCGGTCTCGGCGATCGCCTTGGCCTCAGGGATCGTGCGTGACATCGGCTTTTCGAGGTAGACGTCCTTCCCCGCGCGCATGGCGTCGATCGCCATTCTGGCGTGGAGGTGGTCCGGCGTGCAGATCACAACCGCATCCACGTCAGCGCGGGCAAGCAGGTCCTCATAGGCATGGTGAATATCGCGGTCGGCTAGGCCGATGAGTTCCTTGGCGCGGAACTTGGCGCGGTCGTAGATGTCGCTGGCGGCAACCACATCAACGCTGCCGTCGCGGCGCATCATCGGCAACAGCCGCCGCTGGAGGTGCCGCGTGCCGATATTGCCGACACCGATGATTCCTACGCTGATGCGGTCGTTGGCACCGGCCACCCGGACAGCAGACGCGGCGAGGGCGCTGCCGAGCAGGGACCGGCGTGCCAGGGCGGGCGGTTTCATGGCAACTACATTCTGTCACAGCAGAACGCTAGCGCCGCCCGTGGTGGTCGGCGGATCTAGAGCGATCGCAGCATGCGCTCGGCCCGCTCGATTCCGGGAAAGCGCTGCTCATCGGCCAAGAACCCCGGCGTATGCACACAGCGGCCAGTCTCGTGCAACTGCACGGGATGTTTGACGTGTAGCATTTCGTGGTACAGCACGTATTCCAAGGCCAGCGGCGGCACGGCCTCACGGTCAAGGATTCTGCTGATCACGATCGCGTCATGAGCGATGTCGTAATGTCCGAGTCTCCTCCGCGATGGCCGGGGGCTCCAGCCCAACTTTGGCTTGTGCAAACTACCCGCGAAGTGCTGCGCATTCAGTCGGTCGAAGAGGCCATCGAGGTCGTATACCTCTCCGACCGGCGGCAACAGCTGCTTGCGGCCCCGCTGCTTGCGTATCTCCAGCATGCTCTGCTGCGTTTGAGGTGTGTGGACCCAGCGGTTGTACTCCTCTCTCACGGCGCTGGAAACGCGCTTACGGTACAGCTTGGAGAGAAGGATCGTGGCTAGCGCTTGGACAACCTCGGGCGATGCTTGCCTGACTAGGTCGGAGACATCCGCCCGGATGGTCCCTGTCGCGGCTTCAAAGCGAATGGTGGACTTCAATTTGGCGAAGCAACGATAGCGCACGTCGAAAGTCGGCGGTGCCGTGCGGGGCTTCAATTGGCGGAAGGCCCGCCGAAAGAGGTCCGCTGGCTCTTCGTTCCGCAACAGCAGTTGGGGCAGAGGCTCGACGCTCTCGGCGCGCTTGGCCGCTTGGGACATCGCTCACACGCCAACAGGCATGGCGCTAGCGTTTGGCAGCACTTGTGCGCTGTGCGACATAGTCCTCGTAGCGCCGGTGAACCAACACATGGAATGTGGGCTGCTGGAACTCCTCGATCGCATAGAGGTACTTCTTCGAGCGCAGTTGGTACAACACGTTGCGCACCCAAGCTTGCTGGCTGCGCGTCATGCCCTTCTTGGAGATATCAAGACAGGCACCGGTAAGGTGGGCGGATGCCTTGGGACCGCTGGCAGCGGCCGCATTGCCGTTGCGACGCGCCAACTGGCGCTGATAGCTGACCGTCCGCACCAAGCTCGTCACGCGCAGCGGTTGGCCGAAGCGGGCACGAAACTGGTTGGCCAGCCGCTCCAGTAGCAGTCGCGCCCAAGGTCTTAAGTAGCGATAGTCGGAAGGCACCGCATGCAGGTAGTAGTCCCTCGTCTTTTCCTTGACTGGAACCAGCAGTTCCAAGCGGGTCCAGCGCTGAAGCATCTCCTTGTCTTGCATCCGCGAGAGATGATCATCGTCGGCAAGGCGGTTCTGGTCGGCTTGAGACTGCGAGGTCGCCCGCAAACTTGGTGCGGCATGGGCCGCCACGGAGGCAGCCATCACTATTCCGAACAGGACTGGTACCAGACTCCGCATATATAAGAAATACCACAGGACGGGCCGCTTCCTCTAGGGCGATTTGCACTCGTGCGGGAAGGATCAATTGAAATTCGGCCCGGACCACAGCGTCATGACAGCCAGTCAGGCCGAGCACAAACGTGTGACCGGCCACGCCCGCGTGTCCTAGACTAATTGCGGCGGACTGGCGCTTGCGCCAGAGTTTCTCGGGGCATGCATGCGGGTAGGCGCAGGGAACACATCGGCCAGGCCTAGGGATTTCCAGCTGCTTGGCGCTGGACGAGCGGTCTGCGGCATTGCGGCTTCGCCCTGCATCGCTGCCGCTCTCGCCTTTGTGCCCAGCTTGTGCGCCGAGCCCGGCTGGGTCGCAGAAACACCACACTTCCGGGTGCTCGCACGCGAAGCTCCAGGCATTGACGCGACGACCATCGGACTCGCCGCCACCGTCTTGGAGCAGATTCGTCAGCAGTTCCACCTCGTCGGTGCCGGCCTACCCGAGCGGGCCGATGGCCCGCTGGAAGTGCTCGTGGTCCCCAACAAGCTGGAGCTGCATGAGTTGCTACGCGAACCTCCGGGCTCCCCGACGCGCGGCATCACGGTGGGCGGGCTCGACCGAGACTATGTCGCGGTACCGTGGCACGAGATCCCGGGCCCGCAGATCACGCTTGCGCACGAATACGCGCATCAGCTCGACGGTCCCGACTGGCCGCTCTGGTTTCGCGAGGGCCGGGCAGTGTATCTGGCTCGCCGGGCGGCGCCCCTGTCCGGCCAAGACTCGCGCGCAGCCCTGGTCGCGATGATGGACCGCTCAACGTGGCTCGACTGGGACGCTATGCTGCGGGCCCGGAGTGGCAGCGCCATCGCCAGCAACAACCTGTTTCAGGCGCAGTCTTGGCTACTTGTCCATTGGCTGGCGGCGCAAGGCACGCCCTTGGCACGGCTGACGCCAGGCGACGGCAGCGCTGCGATGGCAGAGCTGGGGCCCGAGCGACTATCGACCGTGCTGCGAGAGCATCTCGCGACCCTGCGCCAAGGAGGGCTCGAAGAGCTCGCAGGCCTGCCCCCGACCCTCATCGAAGCCAAGACTAGGGCGGCGGCGGAATGGGAGTTGCCCCTGCTGCGGGCCGAGATCCAGCGGGAGCTGCGATTCTTCGATACCGCCGAGCAACAATTGCGCTCCATCGCCGAGCGCTTCCCCGAAGCCGCCCGCGCCCATGCCGGCCATGCCAGCATGGCCCTCATCCGCGGCAATCTTGATGCGGCCGAAAGATCCTTCCGGACGGCAGTCGAACTGGGCGACCGCCGCTCCCGCACGTCCTATCGCTATGCCCTGCTGATGATGCGTCCGGGCGGTGAGGGCCGAATTCGTGCTGAAGCCGCGCTCAGCGCTGCGATGCGGGCTAGGCAAGCGGATCCATCTGAACCAGTCCACCAGCTAGCCGTCGCCCATGCTCGCATGCTCTTGGAAGACTGGAACGGCGCTTTCGACGAGCTCCGCAAACTGGCACGGTTCCGCGGTTGGTCGGCGCGGGCCGACAAAGAAGCAGCCGAGGTCGTTCGCCGCCGGGTCCAATCGATCCGCACGGCGCAGGCCCCGCTCTTCGCCGCGGAACGAAGGCCGATTCCCACGCTGCTCGCTGGCATGGCGGCAGTGGAGGGAGAGCCGGATCCATTCAAACCGCGCGACACCACGACGAATCGGCCCCTACCGCACACCTGGGCACCGCACGGGGCCTGGATCGCACACGGTAGGATCGCGTGGGTCGATTGCTCGGCAAATGCCAAGACAGTGATCTTGCACTCTCCCTACAAGCGCTACGTGCTACGGGAGAACCCGAACAGGCCGCCGCAGCTGATCAACCGGCCGTTCCGTGCCAAAGCCATTCCCTGCAATACACGGGGATATGTCGTCAGGATCGCTTACCGCAAGCTCTCGGAGCGGGACGGCCCGCACGGCGAGATCGTCGGGATCCACTTCTGAGCGCGGCAGCTACATGATCCCGTACTTGGCAAACGCCTCTTGGCTCGCCATCCCCGCCGCGATCTCGCGCTGGACAACCTTCTCGCCGCGCACCTTCTCCAGAGCCTTGACGAAGATCTCGTCCTCGTGGCGGCGCGGAGCGATGCACACGCCATCGCGATCGCCGATCACGATGTCGCCGGGCTCGATGTGGGCCTGCCCGATTTGGATCGGCACGCGGAAGTCGACCACATGGCCGCGCGGCCGCTGGTCCTGAGCATAAGAGCCGTAGCCAAACGTCGGAAAACCCAGCGAGGCGATTCCGTCCGTGTCGCGATAGTACCCGTCCAGCACGGCCCCGGCCGCACCCAGCACCTGCGCCCGCGTCGTCATCAGCTCGCCCCACAAGGCGTAGCTCGGCGAACCGCCGCTGCACACGTAGACCTCAGCCCGCCGCAAGTCATCGAGCGCTTCCAGCATCCTTCCGAACGGCGGCAGAGCACCGCTCTCGCTGGCTCCGAGGTCTAGATCCGCCACCCGGACCGGCATCGCCCGGCCAATCACGCGCAGGCTCGGATCAAGCGGCCGGATTTCGGGCGGCAGAAACTGATGGACCAGCCCGATCTCGTCCATCACATCGCCGACAACCGCGGAGAACAACTCGTTCGAGGCGAGTTCGAACAGCTCAGTGTCGGTCTGCCAAGGAAGTGCCAACGCCTCAATCCTCCCGGGCAGGCCTAGACGGCGACACGGCGGACATTTCCAGTTCGGGGGCGTATTGCGTGATGCGATCCAAGACGAGCCGGGCGCGGCGGACGCGCTCCTTCGAAAGGGCGATGGCCGTGGATTCGATGTGCGTGCCGCTGGGGTAGATGTCGGGCGCGTTGCGCAATCCCAGCTTCACGTACAACGGTGCGCCGACGCGGATGAAGTCGGGAACTTCGTAGTGGCGCACGAAGCCCCCGATGTTGTCCGGCGCTTCCACGTAGAGATCGATCGGGGCATCAATCGCGGCTCGAATGGCAGCCAGTTGCGGCAGCGTGAGATCGGACGGCACGTTGATCGTGGTTGCCCCGAGATCCTCAAGGACGCGAGCTGAAGCCGGGTTCGCGGGAGCCATCATGACCGAAGTCTTCAGGATTAGGTCGTCCGGCACGTCCCCTGAACGCTTCAAACGGCCCAATATCTGGAGCAGTCCAATATCCGAGACCAAGACGCTGCGGATGCCCAAGCGCACCGCCCGCCGCACGTCTTCAACGGCGTAGACGAGCTGGTCGCTGCCCCGCAAACTCAGGCCCAAGGCCTTGCCCGCGGCAGCGTAGACCTGTGCTCCGATGTCGAAGGTCGCTCGCGGGCCCACGAAGAGATTGACCTCGATGCCCCCGCGCCCGCCCAGCAAGACCATCTCGCAAATCTCGTCGTCGGTGAGCAGCATGATCCCGCTGCCCTGACTCACCCGGTGCAGCGGCACATTCCGCGCGTCCGCTTCGGAAATGACCGCGGCCAATGCGGTCGGCCCCTCGGTGCTGGGGATCTCGATCCGATACTGTGCGCCGTCGTCGAAACGCTTGGCCGATGCCGGAGGAGGCATTGGATCTGCCGCGGGCAAGCCTAGGCCGGCCAGTGATTCCCTTGTGTTCGTCATCGCTGCTGCGACATATTCTTAACAACCAGCCCAGTGCGGTCAAGGTGCGGGAAGATTACCTCGGTCTGGCTGCCTGCCTTCTCGAACTCCCGGGCGACGGCACGGACCGCATCTTCTCGGCCCGTCTCGTACAGCACGAGTACCGCCGGACCCGCACCGCTCAGGGCACAGCCCAGCAGCCCCGGCACTCGCAGATTGAGGATGGCATCCAAGCCCGGAACATATCCTGACCGATAGGGTTGGTGCAAGCGATCTTCGAATGCGACCGGAAACGCGTCGCGATCACCCTCCAGCAGTGCCGCAACCAGCAGCGTGGCGCGCTGGATGTTGAAGATAGCGTCCGCGCGGGAGTAGCTATCCGGCAGCGCATCCCGCATCCTAAGCGTGGATAGTTCGAAGTCCGGGCAGACCACCGCCACCGAAAACGCCCTCGGCACTTCCAGCCTCACGGCCCGCGTCACCCCGTCCGCACCAATGGCCGCGGTCGTAACCGAGCCGAGGACCGCGGCGGAGACGTTATCGGGATGCCCCTCGATGCGAGCGGCCTCATCCAGCAAGCGGTGCTCGTCCCAGTTCATGCCAAGCACGCGATCTGCCAGCACGACACCGACCACGAGCGCAGCGGCGCTGGAGCCCAGCCCCTTGCCGACCGGGATTTCGTTCTCAATTTCCAGATAGACCGGGGGCAGCTCTCGTCCCTGCGCTTCCGCCACCTCTCGCGCAGTTTTGAGGATCAGGTTCTTCGATTCGGCCGGGATGCTCTCGGTATCCCGTCCGCTGACACGCACGACATCCTCGGCGGCGATCCGAAAGCGACAGTGCAGATAGATGCCTAGGGCCAGCCCTAGGGTGTCGAAGCCGGGTCCCAGGTTCGCGCTTGAGGCCGGCACGCGAACCTCGGTCAGCGCGCTCATAAGCCGCGATTATAGCCCAGCGAGTCCAGCCGGCCGCGCATGCCGCCGAACCGCCGGAGACGGATTGCAACTGATAAATGCAAGCAAATCAACGAAATGCGATGAAGAAGACCGCAGCCGCAGCGGCGATCAACAGCAGGGTGCTGCGTTCGGGATGCCAGCGCCTCGGCGCGGGCTCGGGCAGGGCGGATTGGCTTGCGACTGCCGCGCGGGAGCGTTCCAGCCAACCATCGCCGCTGCCGCGGTAGCGCTCACCGCGCCGACAGCTGGCCAAAGTCAGCCCGCGCACGGCTGCGGGGTCCGCCGGACCGAGCGCGATCGTGCATGCCGCCATAGCACCGCCCGTCACAGCTACCGCCCACAAATAGCTCCACCAAACATTGGTCAGCAATGCGGGCAAGTGCCAATCCAGGCGGTCTCCCAGCATCGAAACGAGTCCGCACAAGACCCCGGCGAGCATGCCGACTATCCCTGCGCGAGGATGCGCCCGGGTCCACGCTCCTACCGCGAACACGGTGGCCAGGGGCACGACAGCGACGCTGGACAGCCGCAGGTAGAAGGCGACCATGCCTTGGCCGAGGAACGGGATGTAAAGGAAAGACAGCGCGACACAGACCACTGCGGCCACGCGCGTGACCGTCAGAGTTGTGCGCTCCTGCGCATGCGGAGCCAAGAAACGGCAATACACATCCCGGGTGAAGACAGCGCCGAGGGCTGACCCGATCGAGTCGTAGGTCGATATGCAGGCGGCCAGCACACCAGCCAACACCAGACCTGCCAAGGGGCCGTCCAAGAAGTCGACGAAGATCTGTGGGAACGCGGCGTCAACGTGCTCGAGATCGGGATACAGGGCGCGGCTCATGATGCCGAGGGAGACGTTACACCACATGACCGCGATCAGCGCGGCGGAGGCGATCACCACGGCCGCCCGCATGTCCCATGCGCTGCGGGCCCCTAGGAGGCGCATCGACTGGGAGTGGTTGACGATGCAGTAGGCGGCATGCACCGCGATCCAGCCAAACAGCACCAGCGCCAGCGGCGTTCCGGGGTCGGAGAGCCCGCCGTAGGACAGCATTTGCGCCGGCAGTTCCGGGTCCGCCGCGGCCAGCCGGCCGCGCAGCGCGGCCCAGCCGCCGATCCCGCGCCAGACCACGGCCCACAGCAGGCCCGACGCGATGACGATCATGACGGTCTGTAGCGAGTCCGTCGCCACCACTGTCCGCAGGCCGCCGCTCGCCGTGTAAACCGCCGCCAGAACTGCCAGGCCGACCACGAGCCACCAAGCGGCGGCGCCCCAACCGGTGATCACGCCCAGCAGAAGGAATAGCGAGAACGCCATGTTGCCCATCACATTGGTGCGCTGCTGGATCTGGACCAGAGCCCCGATCAAGCGCATGCCCGGCCCGAACCGCGCCTCGAGATACTCGGCATTGGTGAAGAAGCCCGCGCGGTAGATCGGCACCAGCACAACACCCGTGGCCAGCAACCAGCCAAGCGGGATGCCCAGCCACCACGTGGAAAGGTAGGCAATGCCGTACTGGTAGGCGCCGCCGACCACCGCAACGAAATCTCCGCTGTCGATCGCGGTCGCAAACAGCGACAGGCCGATGGCGGGCCAAGCCAAGCTGCGAGAAGCGAGTTGCCAGTCCGCGACGCTGCTGGGGCGCTGCGAGCGCAGCCAGCCCGCGGCGACCATGGCTGCGTTGATGCCCAGCGCCAGGATCCAGCCGAGCAGTGTCATGCAGGCGCGGGTATAGCCGTTCCTAATCTGCCGTCAATGCGGCGACGAACTTCGCCGCCTCCGCCCGGTGTGCCAGCACAGCGCTCTCCATCGACGGAAAGTCGGGCGGGTCATCGCACAGGTCCCAGTTGCCGAAACAATCGCGGCCTCGAACCAGGGCCGCCGTCTGCCCCCGCAGCAGCGGCTTGGCGTCAGGAGTAACGAAGCGAGCCGCGAATCCGATCCGCGGAGTGTCGGATCGGTTCGCGTGCGAGCCGTGGATCGCTCGCACGTGGTGCAGCGACATCTGGCCTGCCCGCAATTCGATATCCACGACTTCGCCCTCGTCGTAGGGAACCTGAACCTCCTGGCCTCGCGTGAGTAGGTTGTCCTCGGCAAAGGTGTCGGCATGCGGCTGGATCGCCATACGGTGCGACCCCGGCAGCAGACGCATGCAGCCGTTCGCCCGCGTGCTGTCGGTGAGCGCTATCCAAGCGGTGGTCACCTCTCCTCCGTCCAAACCCCAGTAGGTGCCGTCTTGGTGCATGCTGACATAGCCGCTGTCCCGCGCCGGCTTCGGAAAGACCGATGCCGACCATAGCAAGATATCCCGGCCGAGCACGCATTCGACCGCATCGAGCACCTTGCGATGCGTCGCCAGTTCCCATGCCCACTGGTAGAAGCGGTGGATCTCGCTCATCTGCACCGCCTTCGGAGCGCCGCCAAAAGCAGCGGCTACCCGAAAATAGGCCGTCCGATATCGCCTCGTCTCGGGTGGTTCCAAGGCGTCGATGGGGCACAGCAGGCCCGTCTCGCGGTAGCGGTCGCGTTGCGCGCGTGTGAGCGGAGGTTGCACAGCTACGCCAACGGCACCATCATACGCCCGCGCGCAGCGTGCACGGCCAACAGCGGCCAGTTACAATCGTTCGGTTGGCGACTGAGGCACCAAGTCTCGACATCGGCTGCGGCCAGAACAAACGGCAGGGCGCGATAGGCGTCGATCGCATGGCCAACACGGCCGCGGACGTGCTGGCCGACATCGATCAAGGCCTGCCCTTCTCGGCGGCGACGGTCAGCAGCGTCAGCCTCATCCACGTCATTGAGCACGTTCGCGACGTCGTGCATGCAGTGGAGGAAGCGCACCGCGTGCTCAAGCCCGGCGGGCGACTGCATATCGAGACGCCGCACTATTCGGACGCGAGCTCGTTCGCCGATCCCACCCACCGCTGGCACCTTAATTCCTTCTCGTTCCGCTACTTCACAGAAGCCGGCGGCTTCGCCTACTACTCGCAATGCCGCTTTCGCCAGGTCAGGCTCCAGATCAAGCTGTTGCGATTTTGGAGGCTGCTGGGCTTCGAGTTCGCAGTCAATCACTCGCGAGCCTTCCGCAAGTTCTGGGAGTACTACCTGTGCTTCCTTGTGCGCGGGAAAGCGCTGGTCTTCGAACTCGAAGCCCTAAAATAGCCTTGTGGTATTCTCCGAAAAGTGGAACTGACGGCGGTTTACGAAGCCTTCGGCAGCGATCGCACCTGCAATTTGGTTCGGTCCGTGTCCCTCGGGGCTCTGCGGACCTTCGGCGTCTACGAGGCCATCAAGGTCCGCTCCAGGCTGCGGACGCTGAACCGTCAGAAGTTGCGCGCCGTTGCGCCGAGGCTGTGGGAGCGGATCAAGGACGGCGACGCCGGTCTCGCCCGCGACTTGTCTCAAGCCGTGCTGGTCTCCAACATCCCGCTCGTCGTCGAGGTGCTGGATCTGCTCGAGATCGAGCACGATGGCAACGGATTCTTCGCCAAGGACGGCGACTACTCTAGCCAGCTTTCCGACGGCTGGGAACAGCGGGTCTTCGAGCACTGCAAGGACCGCTTTGACTCCGACTTGGTGCTGCTCTACATCAACCATCTCGGTTGGGAGATGGAGGCGTTGGCCGAGCCATTCCTCGAACCGACCGAAGCGCCCGTGGCCGCAAGCTAGGATCCGTCCGGCACCGAACTCCGGACTGCGCGACTGCACCCAACAGAGATTCTGACATGACTGGAAAACGCATTGGCATCTTGACTGGCGGCGGTGACGTGCCCGGGCTCAACGCTGCGATTCGGGCGGCGGTCTACGACGCACGCAACTACGGCATGGAGGTCATTGGCATCCGGCGGGGCTGGAAGGGCCTCACTCACGTCAACCCCGTCGACGGGGGCGACCACGAATACCTGCTGCCGCTGAACCGGACCAACACCCGCACGGTCGACCGGATGGGCGGAACCTTCCTGCACTCGACCCGCACTCAACCTTCGCGCATGAAGGTGGGCGACGCTCCGGGGCGCCTCCAAGATAGGCTGCCGTCGCTGACCGAAGTCAGCCCCGGCATCGTGGACTTCACGCCAGTCGTTCTGGAGAACCTCGAAATGCTGAACTTGGACTCGCTCATCGCGATCGGCGGTGACGATACCCTCAGCTACGCGCGCCGCCTGCACGAAGAAGGCTTCCCGGTTGTCTGCCTGCCGAAGACGATGGACAACGACGTGCCGAACACCGAGTACTGCATCGGTTTCTCGACGGCTATCACGCGGGCGGTGGACAACATCAGCCGCCAGCGCACGACGGTCGGCTCCCACGAGCGCGTCGGGATCTTCCGCGTCTTCGGCCGGGACGCCGGCTTCACGGCCCTTTACACGGCCTACGTCACCGGCATCCGCTGCTGCATCCCCGAGCATGTCTTCGACTTGGATCGATTGCTGGCTCTGCTGATGGAGGACAAGCGCGAGAACCCGAGCAACTACACGCTGGTCGTGCTGTCCGAGGGTGCCACTTGGGAGGGCCGCACCGTGCAGGAGTACGGCGACCCTGATGCCTACGGACACCGCAAGAAGATGAGCGTTGGCGAGGCGCTAAGCCAAGAAGTCAAGAAGCGGCTCAACGAAGAGACCGTGGTCAGCGACCTGACCTACGATCTGCGCGGCGGGCCGCCCGACTTCATCGACCGGCTCGTGGCGACCACCTTCGCGGCGATGGCCGTCGAGTGCATCGCCGATGGCGGCTCAGGCCGGATGATGGCCCTGCAGAAGGGGTGCTACGTAGACGCCGAGATCCCCGGCCCCGGCGGCAAGTCGCGCAGCGTCGAGGTAGGCAGGATGTACGACACCGCAACTTTCTTGCCCAAGCGTGACCGCAAGGCGGGAGCGCCGATCTTCCTCAACACGCTATAGGCCTTGGGCAGGGCCAGGCCGACAATGCCTCGGCTGGAAGGGAGGTCGGTGCCTTCAGCGGCCGATCAAGCCCACTTCAGCGCGCCTTGGCGGAAGAGCCAGACATATCCGGCGATCAAAATGGCCAAGAAGACCAGCATCTCGACTAGGCCGAACAGGCCCAGCACGTCATACTGGATCGCCCACGGCAGGAGGAAGATCGTCTCGACATCGAAGATCACAAACAGGATCGCGACGAGATAAAAGCGGATCGAGTAGCGACCGCGCGTATCGGCCTCGGGCGCGATGCCGCATTCGTACGGCTCAAGCTTGGTTTGGCCCGGCACGCTGGGACGGATCAGCTTGGCGGCAATCAGGGTCACGATCGGAAACGCCATGGCGACTCCGATAAAGATCAGGATAGGAATGTACCCTCGCGGCATGCCCCTCAATTATACCCGCAAGGGTTCGCCGCGCGCTCGGCCTCAGTAGCCCTCCGGGCCCAGATCGTCAGGCTGGATGCGGTCGCTGGGCGGGCCTACATGAATGTGCGGCCCGGTGGACTGGCCTGGCACGGCGCTGCGAAATGCAATGTAGGGAATCCCGAGGCTTTCCAGCATGTAGATCAGAAACATGCCCTCGTCTGAATCAGGGTGCAATGCCACGTCGATCCGGCCGGTGTGGTCCAAGCCCAGCGAACGGTGCATGTCCGTATCGCCATCGGCGCTGACCGGGGGGCTGCTACCAAAGGTAGAGCGGTACATGTCGCCGATTTCTTCGAGCACTTCAAGTTCGTACTCGTCGAAGCCCTCAAAACGAAAGGCCAGATCTTCGCCCTCAAGCTCTTCCAAGTACGTCTCGGCCGCGACCATGCGCTGCATCTGCCGGATCAGGTCGGCCCGCGTGTCGGCCAACTCGGCCTGGCGTTCGGCGCCAGCCAGCTCGTCCTTGGCCTGTTGGAGGTGCCGCAAGGGAATCACGCCAGCCTCCACTCGCGCGATGACGAGATCGAGGTTCTCGCGGGCGATGCGCACCAAGCCATCGGCAGCGTCGAGCATCAACTTGAGCTCGCCCTGCTCGAGGGTGTCGCTGAGCAGGGTGCGGTTCAAGGTCTCTCGGTAGCCGCGCTTGAGCCGCTCGGTCTGCGCTTCGACAAGGGCTCGCTGAGGGAGCGCTCCCGCGCGGACCAAGTTTTCCACCCGCTCCAGTTCAGGATCAGCTTGGGCATTCGTCATGGGTGCGGAGTACAGGCCCATTGCGGCGCCGACAATCCAAGCACATGCCCGCATATGCAATCTATTCTAGTGGCCCGAATCCGTTACTTTGCCGCACGGGGGCTTTGGCCGGCAAGGCAGGGCGTCGGCCATGCCCGGCCTCGTGAGCAAGAATCGGCACACTCTTGAGCCTGCACCTCTTGCCAGCCCGGACACGTCTAAGATAGTGGGTAGCCCTTTGGCCGCATTCGGGCCACCGGACCTTTATGGAAGATTGGGAACTCGCCGTACAAGCCGCTCAAGAGCGTCGAGCCTTGGACACGATGGTTCTCAACATCGGCCAAGTCAGCACCTTCACCGAACAGTTCGTCATCTGCCACGGCACGAACTCGCGCCAAGTACAAGCAATCGCGGATTCGGTCTCAAGGGGCCTCAAGACCCACGGCCGCAGGCCGTTGCGCATCGAGGGCTACCAGAACGCCGAATGGATCCTGCTCGACTACGGAGACTTTGTGGTCCATGTGTTCTCGCGCGACAAGCGCTACTATTACGACTTGGAACGACTGTGGAGGGCGGCTCCGAAGCTCCCGGTCCCGGTCGCAGCCTAAAGCGGGCGTGCGCTAGCGGTCAACGACCCGGCCTTGCAGGCGCTGTCCGCGCCGAAAATGCTCTTCGGCGGAATCGTCCTTGAGCGCCTTTCGCAAGCCCTCCAATTCTTGGACCAGTGCATCGAGCGCCTCGTCGATCGGCCCGTGGTTCGTCCGCAGGATGCCAGACCAGACCGCGTGCGGGCTTGCCGCCAGCCTAGTCATGTCGCGCAAGCCATCGCCGGCAATCTCCAAATCGCGCCCGTCCTCCAGCCGGGCTCCGATCGTAGCCGCGAGCGTAGTAGAGACCAGTTGGGGCAGATGCGATGTCCATGCGACGACTTCGTCGTGCTCGCTGGCCCGCATCACCCTCCGCCGGCATCCCATGGCGTCCAGCCATCCGCAAAACTCTTCCACCACGGGCGACGCGGGCAATGCCTCACCGGTTGGCACAAGCGCATACGGAGCGTCCGTCAGCAAGCCGGCCTCCGCGATCTGCACACCGCGGCCCTCTTTGCCCGCCATTGGATGCCCGCCGACGAAGTGTGGCCCGTCCTTGAACAGCACGCGGGCCCGTTGCATGATCGCGCTCTTGGTGCTGCCAGCGTCGGTGACCAAGGTATGCGACGGAACTAGCTCGCGCACGTGCCCGAGCTGTTCGATGATCCGCTCTACAGGCTGGGCCATGTAGACCAAGTCTGACTGCGGCAGGGCACTCTCCAGCCCACAGCCTTCGTCAATGACGCCGAGCCGGGTGGCAAGTTCCAAGGTCTTGGGTGAGCTCGCGCCCAGGATCCGGCCGCGGTAGCCGATGCGGCGCAGCGCCAGCGCAAAGGAACCGCCGATCAGACCGACCCCTGCGATGGTTACCGTGGCAATGGAAGGCACGAGCCTAGTTGTCCCGTTCCCGCTGCATTTCCCGCATCTCCCTGATGACGGCCTCGAAAATGCGTTCCAGCGCCTCGTTCGTCAACGGGCCGACATTGGAAGCCAAGATGTTGCCCAGCACCGATCGCTCGCGGGTTGGCTCGTGGACCGGACGGCCCTCCTGCCGCTTCAGCGGCGCCAGGTTCAGCACACACTGGGCACGGCGGTTCAGCAGTTCGACCGCTTCGCGGTCCAACCGGTCGATCTCGTCTCGCCAGTCGCTCAGCTTCTTCATGGCTACACGGCCGCCATCCCGCTCGCGTTCTCAGGCAGTTTCAGGCCCTGCTTGAAGTCTCCAGCTAGCGCCTCCAGCTTCCCCTCCAAACCTCCGTCGTCCCCGTGCTCGGCGACCAAACGCATGAAGGCGCTGCCAACGACGGCGCCTTCGGCATACGGAGCGATCTCTTGCATGTGCTCGCGTGTTGACAGCCCGAACCCAAGAGCCAAGGGCAAATCGGTCCTCTCTCGTGTCCGCTCGAGCAGGGGTATGGCGTCGCCGGAAATGCTGGCGCTCATGCCAGTCACGCCTGCGCGCGAAACGAGGTACACGAATCCGCTGCTGCGCTTGACAATCTCGGCAATGCGCTCGCGCGGGGTAGTCTGTGTGACAAGAAAAACGCAGTCAAGTCCTCGCTGGCGCATCGCGTCGACGTAATCGTCCGCCTCCTCAATCGTCAGGTCAGTAAGCAGGACGCCATCAACACCCGCATCGGCGGCATCGTCAGCAAAGCGCTCGAAACCGTAGCGCAGAATCGGGTTCAGATAGCTGAACACGATCACGGGCAGTTCGGACTCCCGACGGAGCTCACGGACCAGCGCCAATACCGTTGCCACGCTGGTGCCCGCGGCAAGTGCCCGCTCGCTAGCCTGCTGGATGACCGGGCCATCAGCGATGGGATCGGAGAAAGGCACTCCCAGCTCCAAGATGTCGACGCCGCCCCGCTCGAGAGCCCTGACCAGGCCCACGGTCCTGTCCGGCGAAGGGTCGCCAGCGGTGAGGTAGGCGATCAGCGCACGTGACCGGCTGGCATGCAGCGCGGCGAAGGCGCGCTCGACGCGCCCGGACGGCTGGCGGGCCAGCGAGGCCAGCTTGACTTCCGCAGCGCTCACGGTGAAGCCCCATTGTACAAACAGCCCTACGCACGATTCCGGGCCCGACCAAAGCTGATCCCTTGGACTTCCCGTGTCGGAGGCTGAGGGTCAGCTTTTCCGCGGGCAACACCCGGTTGGCAGAACGCTGACCGTGGCCTTGCCGCCGATCGGTTCCGTTCAAGCGATTCTGGCAACTGGCAAAGGCCGCGCGGGGCGACGGTCTCACGCCGCCATCGTGCGAGGCGTTAACCGCCCAGCTGGCCCGACGTGCCGGAAACACAGGGTTTCACGCGCCACCGGCATCGCAAAGGAGCCAGTCCGCCGCAGGCTTCTGAGAGTCGAAATCGGCCCGCCGGGGAAACGAGGCAGGCCGCAAATCGGTGTGGAACCGTACATCATCGCCAAGGAGCAAACGATGCGATATCCCTGGAAAACCTGAAAACATCAAATGCTGAAATCCAAGCATCTAGCCGTCACGCGATTGGCGGTCGGCAATCGAACACGGATTAGATTGGAGGTTCCAAGAATACATCCTTTTCATCTGTTGTATTCTCTTGGCAGCGGCTATGACACTCGATCAGCTTGAAGTCGCTCGGTACGCCGTGCCTCTTCCGCAGATCCTCGGCGATGCGACTCACGGCGAGATTCGTGAGTTTGGACTTGTCACGGTGCGGATTGGAATCCGCGGTGGTTCGGAGGGCCTCGGCTACACCTACACGGTCGGCAATGCCGGCGCTTCCGCCATCGAATCGATGATCAAGCGCGACCTAGCGCCGCTACTGGCCAACCGGGACCTGCGCTGCACGGAGGCAATCTGGGCCGACATGTGGCAAGCCACGCACTACGTCGGCAGGGGCGGTCCGGCCAGCTTCGCGATCTCGGCCGTGGACACAGCACTGTGGGACGCGAAAGCCAAGGCGTGTTCCGAGCCGCTCTGGAGGTTGCTCGGCGGAAGTTCGCCGAAGGTTGAAGCCTACGCCGGGGGCATCGATCTGAGGTTCTCGCTGGACCAACTGGTCGACCAAGCCAGGTCGAACCTCCGACGTGGGTTTGGAGCGCTCAAGATCAAGGTCGGAAGCGACCGCCTGCGGGAAGACCTCGAACGAGTCGAAGCGACCCGGGATATCCTAGGCCCCGATCGCCCGCTGATGGTGGATGCGAACATGAAGTGGAGCGTAGCGGAGGCGATCCGGGCATCGCGGGCGCTGGGGGAATTTGACGTCTACTGGCTTGAAGAGCCTACCGACCCGGCGGACGTAAAGGGCCATGCGCGCATCCAACGCGAAGGCGCACTGCCGGTCGCAGCGGGAGAGAACCTGCACACGCTGGCCGAATTTGAAGCGATGGTCTCGGCAGGAGCGGTGGCTTTCCCAGAACCGGATCTGACGAACTGCGGAGGCGTTACGGCTTGGATGAAGATCGCTCATTTGGCCGAAGCTCACGCTCTCCCGGTCACCTCGCACGGAGTGCATGACCTGCACGTCAGCCTCTTGGCCGCTGTACCGAATGCGTCGTTCCTAGAATTCCACGGCTTCGGCCTCGACTCGTTCCTGACGGATCCGCTGGAGGTGTCCCGAGGCTACGCAACAGCGTCGGACCGCCCAGGGCACGGAGTCACACTGCGCTGGGACATGCTCGAGAACCACCGGCAAGACTAGCGGCCCGGATGTTGCCGCCAGCTCGAATATTCTGGGCAAGCTAGGATCAGCGCATGCAGCGCACACCGGCAGTTGTGGGCATCTCAGGCGAGGCGTCTAACAGCGGCTCGCACTTCGGGCGGCACTTGCAAAGTGTTTGTTGGCTGGCAATTGTAGCGCTTTGCTTGCACAGCTTGGCCCTCCACGCTCAGACCACCACGCTCATCCGGGATGCCCTGCTGATCGACGGTACCGGACGCGAGCCCCAACCTCACACGGACATTCTGATCCGCGAGAGTCGCATTGCCGCCATCGGCCCAACCGGCTCGGTCCCAGCACCCGAGGAGGTGATGGTGGTCGATGCATCCGGAAAGACGGTGCTGCCCGGCATCGTCAATATCCGCGGGCTGGCTGGCTTGGTGCGCGGCCCGGAACTGCCCCAGGATCACTTCAGCCAGAGTTCAATCTTGCGACACCTTGCCAGCTATGTGTCGTACGGCGTAACGACAACCGCAACCCTAGCACCCCGGCCAACCCAGCTCCAAGCCGCCCAAATGGCGGCCAAGACAGCCCGCATTTTGACACCGGTCCGCGCGATATGTGCTGCCATTCCCGCGCGCATTCGCGGCACCGCCCTCGAAGCAGCGTTTGAGGAAGCCCGCACCCCCAAGCAAGCGCGGCAAGCCGTGGATGGGCTGGTGGGGGAGGGAGCGGGTTTCGTCGAATTCCGCGATTCGGAGACTCCGGCCCGGGGCAGCCAAATCACGCCGCTCACGGTCGCCACGGTCAAGCGCGCCAACAGACGCAAGCTCCCGGCCGTCGTCGTCACCCATCGAGCGCAGCTCGCCCGTGCCGCCCTGCGCGCCGGCGCGCAGGTGATTGCCGCAAGTATCAATGACTCAGAAGTCAGCGCTGACTTCATCAACGAGGCGGTCGCGACCGGGGCCACCTATGCGCCCGCTCTATTCGCCGAGTCCACCGGTTTCGCATACGAAGACCGCCCGGAATGGATCGACGACCGCTACCTGAGGCGTTCGCTCCCTTCCGGAGTTTCCGGCCAGCTCCGCGGGCCGGTCCAAGTGGCCCAGGCCCTCGACCCCGACCGGGCGCTCAAGTCTCGCCGGTTCGATATCGCCCGCCACAACCTGCGCAAGCTGGCGGCGGCCGGAGTGCCGATCGCGCTCGCCAGCGGTTCGGGTTTTCCATTGAGCTTCGAAGGCTACGCGGAGTATCGCGAGGCCGTGCTGCTGACCGAGGCGGGCCTGTCGGCACTGGAAGTCATCAAAGCCTTCTCCAGCGGTAGCGCCACCGCGCTGGGAATCGACCACGAGCTAGGCGCGATACTGCCCGGCCACCTCGCCGACGTGGTGGTTCTCAACGCGAACCCGCTCGACAACATCCACAACCTCCGTGACCTGCACGCCGTGTTTGTGGGAGGAAGCTTGATGCAGCTGTAGTCTGCGAGCGCCTCGGCCAACGCCACTACAATCGGGGCGAGCTGGCTTGCCAAGGATCCGCAGCATGCGCCAAGACACCCTCCCCAACGCACCCACCCAGGTTGCCCGCGCAGCACAGCGAGCAAGGGGAGCCAACGACCGCATTGGCATCGCATTGATCGGCTGCGGAGCGCGCGGTCGTGGGCTGGCGGCTTATCTGAACCAAATCGAGGGCGCCGAACTCCGCGCGGTCTCGGACGTATACACGCCTCGCATGCGGCAAGCCATCCGAAGCGATTCGGGAGTGCAGGCATGCGCGGACTACCGCCGCGCCTTAGAGAGCCGGGACATCGATGCGGTCATGATCGCCACTCCGGACCACTGGCATGTGCCAATGACGCTGCACGCGCTGCAAGCCGGCAAAGACATCTATGTCGAAAAGCCCGTCACGCACAGGTTGAGCGAGGGAGAAGCGCTCCTCAGGGCGGCGGCATCATCACACCAAGTCGTCGCGACAGGAACCCAGCAGCGTAGCTGGGGCCATTTCCTCGAAGCCAAGCGCCTCGTTGCTGAGGGCGTGCTAGGCAAGATCACATTCGTGCGCTGCCACTGGTCCCAGAACTACTCCGAATTTCGGGCACGGGTAACCCAAGACATCGACCTGAGCCAGCTGGACTGGGAGGGGTGGCTCGGGCCTGCCCCGGCGCAGCCGTTCGACGCGACCCGTTTCCGTTTCTGGCGGTTCTTTTGGGACTTCGGGGGCGGCAGTGTCACCGATCTGATGACGCATTGGATTGATGTCATTCAGTGGTTCATGGGAAGCGCACAGATCAGCGAGGTCCGCGCGTTCGGCACCACGTACACCAACCACTGGCTGGAAGCACCCGATACCGTCGTCGCAACGGTGGCCTTCCCCGAGGGCTACACCGCTGTGTTCGAGGGCAACATGACGTTCGGGCTGCTCGGATGCGGAATCGAGTTCCGAGGGGACAAGGCTCTGATGATCCTGAACCGCGATGGCTATTCGATCTACGAAGAGGGCGCGAAGCCGCTCGAAGCGGTCACCCTTCCCGAACCGATCTGCGAGTACCGGCGATCCGACAACTCGTCTTGGACCGAGCGAGTCGACGGAACGGGCACCCTCGATAACTTGCGAAATTGGCTCGCCTGCGTCCGCAGCAGGGCTACTCCGAACGCGCACGTCCCAGCAGGTGTGGAATCGGCGGCTACGTCGCACTGGGTGAACAGGGCGATCCGTTTCGGGGAGGTGATCAAGGTCTCATGAGAGCTTTGCCCGGCGCAAGGCAACTTCATCCGGACAGACCAGTTGACATGTTCTTTGCGATCAGCCTAAGGTGTCGGTGTGCTGAATCATTTACGACTTATCACCGTTATTGCCTTACTCTTGATTGGAACAGGCCGGGCAGCGGCGCAGGGCAAGTCTAGCTGTGCAGACCACGCGATATCTGCGAGCGCCATCCGCACGACAATTGACATCAGGGCGTTTGTTCTGTGCGCATACGAATACGTTCAAGAGGTCGGCACAGCTGAAGCGCGCAGGGCATTCAACGAAGACGAACGCTGGCGGCATGGTCCCTTCTATGTGTTCGTCGACGGTATCGCTGAGTCCAGCGAAGATTCCGTCGCCTATGTCTATCCCCCGGACATGTCGCGAGAGGGTCTGGCGTGGGGCCGACTCGCAGACGACTTCGGTGACGATCTTCTGGGCGAGTTCAACCGCGTCTTGACTCTCGCCGGATCCGGTTGGACCTACTACTCGTTCTCGAACCCAGCCACTGGCAGGGCCGAGCCGAAGGCGTCCTATGCGATGGAAATTGACTGGAATGGCAACCCCGCTGCGATCGGGGCGGGAATCTACTTGCGCGACGTGCCCGGCACATGCAATAGCGATGACGTCAACGCCGCGGTCCTGGATGCCGATCCAAGCGACGAGCGGTTGCGGGAGTTTGTCCGCTGCGCCGCACTGAAGGTGGAATCGGAAGGCTACTTTGCTATGGAGGAACTTGAGGACAGCTCTCGGTGGAAACATGGATCGACCTACGCCTTCGTGATCGACATGATGGGCAATCAAGTCCTTTCGGGCAGGGGGCTTGGCGTCAACGGGATCCAACTCCACGAATGGGGGAACCGGAGGATGCCCACCGAAGAGTTCGGTGGTCGCGACGTCATCAGTGTTGGCGACAAGTTCGGAGAGGCCTTTATCTACTACCGGACCATCAATCCGACCACTGGTCGGATTCAGGGTAAGGTCGGGCTGCTCAAACGCGTCGTCGCACAGGGAGTGCCGCTCCTTGTCGGGGCCGGGTACTACGTGTCACCGGGCGAACCGAGCCAAGAGACGAGCTGCTCGGACAACAACGTGGCGGCAAGTGCTGTGCGCACCGAGCGAGATATCCAAGCCTTCGTGGAGTGCGCGGCGGAGTACGTGATGGAACATGGACCCGCCGAGGCACGCCGGGCGTTCAACGAAGACGAACGCTGGCGGCACGGACCCTACTATGTCTTTGTCGACGAAATCACGGAGGACTGGGCTCAATCGATCGTCCATGTCTTCCCCCCCAGACCCTCGCAGGAGGGGCACCCTTGGGGCTCGCTGGTGGATAACTTCGGAACAGACTTCTACTTTGAACTGAACCGTGTCATGTCGATCGTCGATGCCGGCTGGCTCCACTACTCGTTCACCAACTTCACAACCGGCAGGGACGAACCCAAGAGCTCTTATATCAAGAGAGTGGAGTGGAACGGCGGAGCTGCGGCGGTAGGAGCCGGAATCTACCGGCGTGACCTGCCCGGCACGTGCAACAGCGAGGAGGTGAATGCCTCGGACGTGGAAGCTGACGCCGTTACCGTTGGGCTGGGGGTTGGCCCCACCGAAGAGAATCTGGAGGTGCTCGTGCGCTGTGCCGCGATGACTGTGGAGTCGAATGGTCTCTTCGCCGCACCGGTCTTGGAGGGCGATCCACGCTGGAACAGTGGGTCGGTTTATGTCTTCGGGATTGACCCCGCGACGTCCAGGCGCGAGTTCAGCGGCTACGAAGGCAGGGGCACGCTGATCGCCAATCAGAGGGAACTCTTTTTGGAACTACTATTCGCGGGAAGGGATCTGTTGGGCGTGGCTGAGATGTTCGGCGAAGCCTATTGGTACTACTACTGGCCAAACCCGGCGAACGGCAACATCGAGATCAAGGTTGCCTACCTCAAGCGGGTCCTGGCACACGGCGTACCATTGCTGGTGGGCTCGGGAGTGTACACAGCCGGCGCAGCCCCACCCGGCACGGAGTAGGCGGGCTGGCTAGTCGCACTGGCCGGAAGCGGGGACAGCACCGACCGAGCGGCCTCGCTACTGGGCGGCCGCTCGTGGAATGGCATTGCTGAGGAATAGGCCGATCAGCGCCCCAGCCGGTGTCGGGCACAAGCAATAGGGCTTGGCAGACACCGGCGCAGGCGGCGACACGGATTCTTACAACTAGTCGGGGAGGGGTCCCTGACTGGAAAACAACCTACCAGCTACAGAGGATGCTATGAACAGGGAAAACAGGACCAAGATTGCCGCGGTCAGCCACCCAAGACACTGTAATTGCCGTCGGCAATCAGGCGAATAGACGCATACAGCCCCACGAGGGCGCACAACACCCAGGGAGAATTCGTTCCCCAGATCAGAGCATACTGCTCGCCCTTTCCAATTTGCTTGTGCCTGTTCGCCACAAAGAAGCTCACCCAATAGACTGAGGTCACATACGTCCATTGCCAAAACAGGATGACTCCGAGAATGCCCGCCCAAACCGCGGGAAGAAAATTGATGGTGAAGGTCGCATACAGCACCAATGACGGTATCGGTGTGAAAAAACCGTTGCAAACATCCGCGTTAAATCCGAAGCTGCGTCGATCAGTAAAGGAACCGTCGGACAAAGAATATGTTGCCCAGACATCGGCCCACACTGCAGAAGAGAATGTATTCTTCAATGAAATCTTTGTAGAGAGAAATTCAATCGCCGGATGGCGACCAGTTGTGCTCCTTCTCTCGCGCCAATGGCCGGAACGGACTTCGACGTAATCGCGTCGACGAAACAGACATATTTCCCAATAGCAGATCAAGAGATTGGTCGAAAGGAACAGGCTCAAGAGAAGATAGACAAATCCAACGCTCCCGTGCCACCACTGACGCACCACGACGCCGGCCAGCGCAAGAAGCGCAATCTCTATTACCGCCAACAGCCCGACTGGCATCTTCAGGCCCTTCTCGCGTGTGCAGTGTGTCTTGAGACTTCGATCAAGACTCCGCTCGCCCACTCGCCTTCAAGCATGGAGCGCTTTGGGCCATTACGCTTGCCACTCAGGCTATTGGCGCTGTGACGACTGGCCTCTCCTGCTTGGCAATCGGCCATCTCAGACTCTCCCTTGTGATGCAGTTCATTCCGTATCCGATGGCCGGCGGGTTCCTTACATCGTGCAGCCACAAGGCGCCTTTCGCGAGCACACGGACAAGATCTCAATCATCGCAGACGAGCGGTGCCGGACACTGGCTATGAAGGCGGCTAGCCCGCAAGTTTTGGAACAAGACGAACCACGCCAGGTCCTGAAGTTCGTCGGTGCGTACTTATGGCAGAATCCGCTCACAACCTGCGCTACGAACCGTAGTTGAGGCGCTTTGAGCGGAGCCGGCTCAATCCTCGAATGCGATACCTCTGAGCGCGACGAGATTCTCATGCGCGGCCCAGACTCTCGACCGCTTGCACTCACACGTGAGTCGCCGCGCTTGCTTGAGGCGAAAATCGAAGCGGCTCCTGAGCATCCTGACGGCGAGTTCGAGGCGAGTGGACTCACTCGATTGCGAGATGCCAAGGCTGTGGGCGGCATCGTCCGTGGATCGGGCCTGGCGTGGCACATATTGCCAACGTTTCGGTACGCGGCAGACAGCGATCCAGCTCATCTCGCGCAACGGACTGCGCAGCTCGAGCTCTTGTGTGCTGCGGACACTCGCCGAACCAAATTCGCCGTGGTAATCTACCGCCATGGTCATGACCTCACGCCGCCAGCTCCTACAGGCCGCCATTGGCGCGGTCGCTGCTTCCGCGAACGCCCAGACGGCCGGCCTCGATCGCCTGCTCGCCATTCCAAGGCCCGGCCGAGTGAGAGCCGTGCTCGACACCGACACCTACAACGAGATTGACGACCAATACGCGGTCGCCTATAGCTTGCTGTCTCCTGAGCGAATGTCCGTGGAGGCAATCTATGCCGCGCCATTCGTCAATGATCGTTCGGCAACCGCTGCGCTGGGGATGGAGAAGAGCTACGAGGAAATCCTGCGATTGCTGGATTTCTTCCCAGATGCGAGCAAGAGCACGGTGTTCCGCGGCTCGGACAAGTTCTTCGAGCGGAAGGAAAGTCCGGTCGACAGCCCCGCCGCACGCGACCTGATCGAAAAGGCCCTCAAGCGCAGCGACGAACCGCTCTATGTGCTGACGATTGGCTGCCCGGTGAATGTCTCGTCGGCCATCCTGATGGAGCCGAAGATCAAGGAGAAGATCGTCGTCGTCTGGCTCGGAGGCACCACCCATTACTGGCCGTCTGCGAGCGAGTTCAACCTGAGGCAGGATGTGATCGCTTCGCAGGTGCTCTTCGACAGCGGCGTTGCGCTGGTGCAGATTCCCACCAAGAACGTCTCCGAGCACCTCAGGACAACCGCCCCGGAGTTGGCGGAGCACATGCGTGGGCGCTCGCGGATCGGTGATTATCTCTACGGCCAGTTCCTTCAGTACTACGCCGTGCGTACGAAGGGGCAACAGCGAGGATTCCCGTATTCGAAGGTCATCTGGGATATCTCAGCAATCGCCTGGCTAATCGATCCCCAATGGGTGCCCTCGGAGATCGTACCCAGCCCGGTGCTGACTAGCGACATGCGGTGGGAGAACACAGCGGGCCGCCACAATATCCGCGTGGCGAACAATCTCAATAGGGACGCAGTGTTCAACGACTTGTTCACCCGACTCGCAACCCTGAGCGATTCCGACCGCTAGCGTCGTTTGCAGTCGGGCAGTCTAGCGCTGAGGAACTCGACAGAACCCATTTGGCTCGTCAGGGCGATTGGGCTGCCGAGCCGACCCAAAACGGACTAGACCACGCCACCGCTCCGTCGATCTGCCGCACGCGCAAATAGTAGTAGTCGCCGGATTCGGGTGAATCCTTGTCGGTGTACGTGAACTGCCGGTCCAGCGCACCGTCTGACGGTACGAGTTGCGCGGACAAGGCATCCGTGTGCTCGAGCACCTGATACTCCCTGCGGTCGACCCCTCCGCCAAGGTCACCGAGCCGGAAAGTTTCGCTCTTCGCGGGCAGGCGTTGCGGGATTCGCTGGTATCCGCCCGACCCGGGACGCTCGCGTGTCGCCGCCATGTCAACGATGACCCTCGTGTCGGCACTTGCATTGCGCAGGCGCAGCACGAAAGCGGTGCTGCGTCCACGCGTGTGCATCTCGAAATGGAGTCGCCCTCCTTCCATCCGAGTTCCGTAGGTAGTCGGATGTCGGTACCAAGGCTCTTCGTAGCCCGCCAGTTCTGCTCCCTCCACACGGATAACGCCCTTCCAGGGACGATCGCCTCGCGGTACTGTCCGCTGACCCGGCACGTCTGTCGAGGCCTCAAAGCTGACCTGCACGCGGGCCTCGCTGCCGACGCCTGACTGAAGATAGCGCTGGGTGTAGGCCACTGTGCCGTTCTTGATCACATCAATCGAGTCAATCGCCGCAGTTCCATTGACCGTGCAACTGATCGTTCGCTCGGCAGCGTCGGCTTGCTCCTGCCCGATGCCCACGCCGTTCAAAGTGGCGTCCAATATGATCCGCTCGCCGGTCGTCGCATATGTCGCACGGTTGCGCAGTCCATCGAAGATCCCGTCCGGCGTGTTCTCTGACGCCAGCACGGCGGCCAGACCGCCGAGCTGGCGGTTGGTCATGCCGCTGTAGCCCGGATGGCCGGTGTGGTTGTCCGAAGCCCCCACGAACCCGACGCGGTAGCCGTTTTGCAAGTACTTGTCGCCAAACCAATCAAACGTCCCGTGCCCGGACTGAATCTCGACCAGCCGCTCCACCGTGTTATCGCTGTTGGTCCAGTCCCCAGGCTGGTGGGCATGGGGTATGACCAGTACGTCGTCGGTGTCATTGCCATCCTTAAGCCCCTCATACAATTCGTCCAGCAATGGCGCCTTCTGGTTTGGCACTCGCGAGCGTCCCGGCGTGTTGCGGAAAAACACGTTGTGGTGCCCGCCGTATAGCAGGCGAGAAGTCCATTCGAAGCCTAGGATGGCCGTGAAGCGTCCCGGCACACGGTACTTTTCGACCATCTCTTGGAGCACCTTCCATTCGAAGTCGTCCATCCAGATGTCATGCTCGGACAGGCTCAAGAAGTCCAAGCGGGCGACATCGCGACCGAACTTGTAGTAGCCGTCCGGAGACCCTTGGCCCTCAGCGAATCCCGTGTGCCCGTGGGTTTCGCCCCAGAAGATCTTCCTGCTCGGCGACGCTTCAACACGCACAGGATTACTCGTTCCGCGGATCGCCCCGTCCTGCGAGTGCACCTCGAACCGGTAGACTCCGGGCGAATCGAGTCGAATGCGGTCCAGTTCTTGCAACGCCGCAGCTCCGGCGGGAATCTCCCGGACTCCCCGGCCATCAAGCAATATCTCGTAAGCGGGGGTCCCGCCAGAAGCCAAGTTCTTGAAGCGATCCTCCGATCTCACGGCCAGCACAAACTCCTCTCCCGGCTCTACTACCGATGGCGCGATGGCGTTTACGAACTGCACGCGATCCTCGCCAATCACCTCGATCGAGGGCCATTGGGGCGTTAGCAGCCAACCCTTGCCCTCCAAGTCCACGAAGGTCTTGAACACGAATCGGTCGTTGGACCAGTTCTGAATCCGTAGGCCCGGACCGCCCCCGCTGCGGTCGCCGAACGTAAGCGTCAGCGTGTCACCCTTGCGCAATTCCCCGCCACTCAGTCGAAACGCGACTACAGAGCGGGTCTCGAAGCTAATCCAGCGGCCCCACGGCTTGGCTGGGGCCAAGACGGCATCGGGATTGGAGGTTGTCACCGTGACATAGCCTGCGGCGGCAGGGTCGTCGGTTTGCAATCCGCCGCCCCGGCCCTGCCCTACCGCAATCCCGCCGCCAACCGCCATGGGCATGTTCCCAACCGTATAAGTCTCGCGAACCGTGACAAACTCACCCGCCGGATGGGGTCCCTGCGAAGACAGCTCGAGCTGGCCCAGAGCCATGGGCTGCTCGTCCTTGATCTGGAACTCCCGCGTGAATTGTTCGACGAAGCCCGAAATAGCGGCCAGCGGCAGTTGGGCACCTCCGTCCGGCAGCCGTCGCAACGCGCGGTTGGCATTGGCGGTGAGCTGAGGGAAGCCGCCGGGCACCGGCCCGCCGGTCAGCGAGTACGCATTGGCCCACTTCCAGAGCGTATCCAGCCGCTGCGCGAGCACATTGACATCCGAAGACTGCTGTGGCGCGTCACGCTTGAGCGCTTCGACGCGATCTCGAAGCTCGGTCGTCAGATAGTCTGCGCGCCCTCCACCGGTGTCCTGTGCCGCCAAGCCCCAAATCAGAAGCCCCAGCAGGCACAGTGCAACAACAGATTTGGATCGCGCAGAATTCATTTTGGTCCAGTCCTCTACCGCAGCCCAGAATATACCGTAGGGCGAGACTGCTCCGTACGATTGCAACGCCAAATCGCAAACGATGCTGCCTCAACGCGGATTTCCGTCCTCGCGCGGGCCCGGCTATCGGCGAATGTCCGGCACTGCTATAACCGAGTGAGGCCCGACAACCGATGCTGCAACAGTTCAAGCGCTATCCGCTGACCTTCGGTCCGAGCCCAATCACGCGCCTCGACCGACTGTCGGCGCACCTCGGCAGCCGGATAGAGGTGTTCGCCAAGCGGGACGACTGCAATTCCGGTCTTGCGTTTGGCGGAAACAAGATCCGCAAACTCGAGTACATCGTGCCCGACGCGCTCGCGTCCGGGGCGGACACGTTGGTGACGATCGGCGGCGTGCAATCCAACCACACCCGCCAGGTCGCAGCCGTCGCAGCCAAGCTCGGCCTGAATTGCCGACTGGTCCAAGAGTCGTGGGTGCCCGCCCATGATGCGGTCTACGACCGCGTCGGCAACATCCTGATGAGCCGACTCATGGGTGCAGAGGTCGAATTCATCGAAGAAGGCTTCGACATCGGGACGCGCGATAGCTGGAAGCGCGCGATCGAGGACGTTCGTGCCAAGGGCGGCAAGCCGTACCCCATTCCAGCCGGGGCTTCCATGCATCGGCTGGGCGGCTTGGGCTATGTCGGATTCGCGGAAGAGGTGCGGGCCCAGGAACTCGAGCTAGGGTTCCGGTTCGACTACATCGTGGTCTGCACCGTAACGGGATCGACGCATGCCGGCATGGTGGTGGGCTTCGCCGCCGACGGACGCCAGCGCCGGGTCATCGGGATCGATGCCTCGGCAACTCCTTGGCGGACGAAAGCCCAAGTGGCCGAGATCGCTCGGAACACTGCAAAGCTAGTCGGGTTGGACCACGAAATCGTCAACGAAGACGTTGTGCTCATCGAGGACTACGCCTACCCGGCTTATGGCGTGCCATCCAAGGAGACCGACGACGCTATTCGTCTCGCGGCGCGCACGGAAGGGATGCTGACCGATCCCGTGTATGAGGGCAAGTCGATGCAAGGGCTGGTCGACCTGGCACGGAAGGGATACTTCCCAGCGGGTGCCCGCGTGCTATACGCCCACTTGGGCGGCGTCCCCGCTATCAACGCGTACAGCTATCGCTACCGCAACGGCTGACTTCGGCTAGCGTGCAAGAATATCGCTAAATCGCCATTCGCCCAGGGATCAGCCGGGCTTGCGTCCACGCCCCTGATCAGGCCCTGCACCTTCAGGCTGACGGGCTCGGGGAATGCTTTTTCAGCCAGCGCCGGAATCCCGGGCATGGCATCGCCGACCCGGATGCACAGCCAGTGCGAGGGCCAGCGCAACCGCTAGATAGGCAAACCGCCCCAGTGGAATCCCGGCGACTACCGGAAGTAGAACCACAGCATCAGCACGGCCACGCCGACGAGCGCAGTCATCACTTGCAGCAGCTTTTCCGTGCCAGCCCCTTCGGCCTCGCTCAAGCGCCGGTGCCAATCGTACGTCAGCCCGGCAATCCGCGCGGCGGCAGGCCTTTCGTCCAACTTGCTTACAACCCAGAACAGCGCCAAGCAGGCGGCGAATACGGCGACGCTGTAGTTGAGGAATGGTATCTGCACCAGCCCCTCAAGCGGTCCGAGGTTGACCCCATACGCCTTGTACAAGATGTCCAAGGCGAAGCGCCCGGCCCCGGCCAGCCCGCCGAAGATCAGCGTCGAGATCGCCGCGCGCGAAGTGCCGCCCTTCCACAAGATGCCCAACAAGAACGTCGCCGTGATCGGGGCGCCGATGTAGGCCTGCACGCTCTGCAAATACTGGTAGACCTCCCCGCTGAGATAGCGGATCATCGGAATCCACAAGATACTCACCAGCACGACCACACCTGTGATCAAGCGCCCGACGTACACCAGACGCTTCTCGCTCGCTTCAGGGTGAATCTTCTTGTAGATGTCCATCGTGACAAGCGTGGAGCAGGAGTTCAGGACGCTGCTCAGCGAAGACATCAGGGCAGCCAGCAGTGCGGCAATCATCAGGCCCGACACGCCGGGCGGGAGCAGCCGCTCGACCAGCAGCGGGAAGGCCGTATCACCGGTGGCCTCGCCCGGCCAGAGCGCCCTCGCGATCAGCCCGGGGAGCACCAAGATGAACACCGGGGTGATTTTCAGCGCCGAGGCGAATATCGCGCCGCCCCGGGCGTGCGGCAAGCTGCGCGCGCTCAGCGTCTTCTGAACGATCACCTGGTCCGTGCACCAATACCACGTGCCTAGGATCATCGTGCCCACCGTAGTACCCAGCCACGGGTATTCGGGATGATCGATGTCTTTGACGATATGGAAAAAATCGTCGGGCAACGCCTCCCTCAGCGCGCCGAAACCGCCGACCTCGCTCAGCCCCAACCAAGTCAGGTAGGCCGAGCCTCCGACCATGATGAATGCCTGCAGCAGATCGGTGTAAATCACCGCCGCCAACCCGCCCGTGATGGTGTAGATCCCGGTCGCGACCACCAGCAGGACTGCGGTCGTCATGTAGTCCCAGCCGAAGATTTCCCGCGCCAAGATCCCCGCCGCGAACAGCGCCACCGAGATTTTCGTCAGCACGTAGGCCAGCAGCGAAACGGTCGTGAGGTACCAGCGACAGCCAGGACTGAAGCGCTTTTCGAGAAACTCGGGCATCGTGAAGATGCGGCTGCGCAGGTACTGCGGGATGAAAATCCAAGCCAGCAGAAGCAAGCAGAAGCTGGCCGACCACTCGTAGGTGCCGACCGCCAGACCGCTCGATGCACCAGAACCCGCCAGGCCGATCACGTGTTCGCTGCCAATGTTGGTGGAGAAGAGGGTCGCGCCCACCGCAAACCAGCCGATGTGCTTTCCGGCTAGAAAGTACTCGGTAGTGGTGTTCTTGTTCCGCGAATGGTAAAAGCCCACCCCGAAGACAGCCGCGAAGTAGACAGTGATAATGAAGGCGTCCATCGAAACCGAGAGTATACCTTGAGCCATCCCAGCACTATCGGACTGATCGTGTTCGCCCACGGCTCGCGCGTTACGGCCGCCAACGAGGCCGTGCAGGCTGTAGCAGTCGAGGCGGCACGGCGCGCCCAGATTCCGGCCTTCAGGGCAGCATTCTTAGAACTGGCCCGTCCGGACCTTGGCGAGGCAGTCGAGCAACTCGCGCAACAAGGTGCGCGGCGCATCCTGATCACGCCATACTTCCTGACCATGGGCCGCCACCTGACCGAGGATCTGCCGCGGCTGCTGGACCAAATCCGGCCGCACCACCCTGAGCTAACGCTGCAAGCGTCCCCGCCACTGGACGGCCATCCCGAACTCGCAAAGATACTGGCGGCACGCGCCCGAGACCTGCTGGCTGATGGCGAGCCATCCTAGCCGGATGGCTGCCCTACAGGCTGGGACAATGGATCTCAGATGCCCACTATCGAATTAATCGAGCACACTCAACTAACACCCCGGGTCAGCCACTTCGTCTTCCAAGCCCCCTTCCGACACAAAGCGGGCCAATATATCGCACTCAGTGCGGCTGTCGAGGGTGCCAGGCAGACACGCTACTACTCCATCGCGTCGCCGCTCCGCCCGAGCGGACAGATCGAGTTGTGTATTCAACACGAGGGCGCATTCGGGAGCCACCTCCGAAGCCTGCAGCGGGGCGACCGACTCGAATGCAGCGAGCCTGGCGGAAAGATGCGCTTGTTGGACGCCCACAGGCCCGCCGTATATATTGCTGCCGGAACAGGCGTGTCCCCGATGCGGGCCATCTTGCTGGCGCAGCTGGGCGCCAACCCTCTGGCTAATGCAACGCTGCTCCTCGGTGCTCGGCATTCTTCGGAGTTGCTGTACCGTGACGAATTCGATGTGCTGGCCACTCAACACGCGGGCTTCCGTTTCATGCCTACCGTCAGCGGGGACGAAGCCACTTGGGATGGCAGACGCGGACGAGTGCTGGCTCACGTTGATGAGGCCATCGCGGGCCGCAGAGGTGTAGATGCCTATTTCTGCGGCCAGCGCGAAATGGTGACGCAGCTATGCGAGCGTCTAGCCGCGACAGACATTGCCGACGAACGACAGGTGTACGAGCGGTACTGAAATACGGATCATGGACCGTGGACACGGGCGGACCCGGTCGGTAGAACAACCGGTCCGGTAACAGACGCTAGCGTCGCCGCAGTCTGATAGGCCTTAGTGCTGCAGCACAGCTACGTGAGACAGCGCAGATTGCTTGTGCGAACAGCGAGTGGTTCGCACATCTGTTGCGAGCCACTCGGTCGCGCTACCCGCCCAATGGCAAAGCGGTGAACCGTTGTACGATGAGTAATTTGCAGTCCTAGCCCGGTCACCGGCGGCACTTACGAAACCATGTCGAACATCGCAGTCACTCTTCCCGACGGCAATCAGATGCAGGTCGAGTCGGGCACAACTGCGCTAGCCGTAGCCGAGCAGATCAGCCCGGGGCTGGCGCGCGCCGCACTGGTCGCTGAGATTGATGGCGCCCTAGCGGACTTGGGCGCAACCCTCGAGCGAGATTCCGAGGTGCGCTTCCTGACCGAACGCGACGAGGAAGCGCTGGAAGTGTACCGCCATTCGGCGGCGCACCTGCTGGCGGCGGCAACCCTAGAACTCTATCCGGAGACCAAGCTGGGCGTCGGTCCGCCCACCGACCAAGGCTTCTTCTACGACATGTACCGGGACACGCCGTTCACCCCCGATGATCTGGAGAAGATCGAGGCCCGCATGGGTGAAATCGCCAAGCGGGATCCCAAGAACGAGCGTGTCTGGATTCCACGCGACGAAGCGCTCGCCGAATACGAAAAGCAAGGCGAGTTCATGAAATGCGAGCTGATCGAGGAAAAGACGGACGAGCCCCGCGTGTCCGTCTACCGGACCGGCGACCTGTTCTCGGACTTCTGCCGCGGCCCGCACATCCCGTCGATGGGCAGGATCAAGGCCTTCAAGCTGCTATCGGTGGCCGGGGCGTATTGGAAAGGCGACGAAAAACGCGAGCAGCTGCAACGCGTCTACGGCACGGCTTTCTTCTC
>LXNI01000754.1_pt1 | contig 34845 bp, 29 predicted proteins | sample 809091 | NCBI WGS metagenome assembly LXNI01 (sample SAMN04870527, study PRJNA318959) | sponge metagenome | biome: 01000161; feature: marine sponge reef; material: water | host: Sarcotragus foetidus | place: Greece: Milos, Mediterranean Sea | collected 2013-05-29 | depth 5-7 m
CACATGGTGAAGCGTTCTGGCAAGAGATTGAACGGCGATATGAGTCCTATCGATTTGACCCCAAGAGACCTTTATTACCTCCAACTCGGTTATTCCTACGCCTAGACGAAGCGCAGGGTCTCTGGAATAAATTCTCAAAAATTCAAATAGTTAATAATGATTCCTCCCATCGAAACGTCGATGTGGTTGAGTCGGCGTCACTTCCAAACTTAATCGCCAATCGTCGTTCTCAACGCCCGCTGGCTCGCCTTCTGGATCACTTGGCGAATACAAGCCGAAGAACGCTGTTTGTCGCTGAAACGAATGGTAGACGTGAATTCCTGACAGATTTTCTAGGCAAATCAGGCATCGTACCGAGTGCAGTTGAATCATTCGAGACGTTTAGAGATTCTGCCAATCAATTAGGCGTTGCTGTCGCGCCTATCGATCGGAGTTGCGCTTTCCCGGATATCGAATTGATTTGCGAGACTGATCTTTTCGATTCGCACAGTGCAGCCGTATCCGTACGTGCAAGGAAGTCCGAGGTTGATCCAAGTCTTGTCATACGAAACTTATTCGAGATTGATATTGGCACGCCGGTAGTACACATCGATCATGGTGTTGGCATCTATCGCGGCCTAACGTCTCTTGCGATCGAGAATATTGAGAACGAGTTCGTGACACTTGAATACGCGAATGGTGACCTACTCCGCATTCCGGTAACTTCGCTTCAATTGATCACACGATACGTTGGCGTAGATGAAGAGGATCTGCGGATCGACCACCTTGGGAGCGATCGATGGGTCAAAGTACGGGAACGAGCGGAACGCAAAGTCCATGATGTTGCTGCTGAACTCTTAAGCATGTTCGCGCGTAGGGAACTACATCAAAGTTATGCATACGCGCACGCTAACGTGGATTTTGAGCGATTCTGTGATCAATGTGAGTTTCAGCTAACGGACGACCAACTCGTGGCAGTCGACGCGATCATCGACGATCTGAACGCTGTGCGAGCAATGGATCGTATGGTTTGTGGCGACGTCGGATTCGGGAAGACTGAGGTTGCGATGCGAGCCGCGTTTCACGTTGCTTCGCAAGGAAAACAGGTGTTTGTACTTGTACCAACTACCGTTCTAGCTCGACAACATTTCGAGACGCTCGAAGACCGTTTCGCGGATTGGCCCATCAATATCGACTACCTCACCCGTCATCGGACGACAAAGGAAAGAGAGAACATTCTCGAACGAATCGCGGACGGCCGCTTGGATATCACGATCGGCACCCACCATCTTCTCAACCCATCGGTTGAGCCAAGAGATTTAGGTCTGCTGATCGTTGACGAAGAACATCGGTTCGGGGTTCGAGACAAAGAACGTCTGCGTCAATTGAAAGCTAATGTGGACTTGCTGACTTTGACAGCAACGCCGATTCCGCGCACTTTGAATATGACACTCGAAGGGCTCCGCGATCTCTCGTTGATTGAGACACCTCCGGCTGCGAGACTAGCCATACGAACATTCGTCGCGGAACACGAATGGTCGCAGATTCAGGATGCGATCACGCGTGAACTAGATCGCGGCGGACAGGTTTATTACTTACACAATCGAATTGACTCGATTTTCGACACTGCGGAATCGATTCGTGAATTAGTTCCTGAGGCCCGAGTGCTCGTCGCTCACGGTGCGATGCCGAAACTCCAAATTGAACAAGCGATGTCCGATTTTTACCACCGGAGAGGTAATTTACTCGTCTGCACCACGATTATTGAGAGCGGCATCGACGTACCAAATGCAAATACAATCGTGATCGAGCGTGCTGACACGTTGGGATTGGCGCAATTGCACCAGATTCGTGGAAGGGTTGGGCGCTCACATCATCAGGCCTATGCATATCTCACGACCGCGCCTGAAACTACTCTAACGACAAAGGCGAAGCGTCGACTCGAAGCGATCGCGCAGGCGGATGAACTAGGCGCTGGATTCAAACTAGCGCTGGAGGACATGCAAATTCGCGGTGCGGGTGAATTGCTCGGACAAGAACAATCTGGCGAAATAATGGATGTCGGTTATGACTTCTATATTCGGATGCTTGAGGAGACGATCGAGGCTATGAAGAGCGACCGAGTCCCAGATCTCGACAAACCCTTTGAATTAGGTCATGACGTCGACATCAAAGTAGCTACGTTGATTCCAAGTGACTACCTACCGGACGTCAAGGGTCGATTGATCTTGTATAAACGTATCGCAAACGCGATGTCAAAGCTGGAAGTCGATCACCTCATGGCTGAATGTGTCGATCGCTTCGGGGCGATCCCAGACGTCATGGCCAATCTATTCAGGGTTACCAAAATCAAACTTGATGCAGTTGATCGCGGCGTGGGCACGATTCGACTCAGTCGTGCCGGTGGGTTAATCGAGTTTGTCGATCCTGAATTGTTCGATATTGCAAAGTTGCTGAATCGCATTCAAGCAAGTGACGCACGCGAGAAATACGAACTTGTGGATAGCGGCAAGAAACTCAGAATTCGCCACACCTACCACGAAGCTGAGGAACGCATGACTTATATTGAATCGTTCCTTCAAGCTATCGCGATTGACGCCGGTACGACCGAAAAGGTTGCGTGAATCGATATCGCCAAACTGCTTTAGCGCTCTGTGCGCTAATAGGTTTTGATGGAAGCGCGGAACCTCCTGCTTGGTTAGATAACTGGTATGAAATCGAGGTCATCATCTTCGTGCAACCGACCACTCCACTTTCGGATGAAGGTGAGTCTGGTGAATCCGCTGCCACAAAATATGCGGAACAGTTATTAGTTTCAGCGCCAGAATTTGTAAACAACATAACCAGGACGTTTCCACTTTCCGAACTGGAACGCGCTCGTATTCGAGAACGGTCCGAAGCGGTCGATCTATCTTTAGGAAATGACTCTTGGTTCTGGATTTCGGATCTTGTAGATACAAGCAATCCGCTCGAAAGTGGCGGATTGGAGTCTGATCAGTTCGGGACGTTTCCGGACTGGATGCTTCCACCTGGCGATAGTTATGAATCTCTATTTGTTGAAGCGTTCAGATTGGTACCGTTCGGCGGTTGGTTCGCGGAATTGTCGCTCGCGAGCTTGATTGAAGAGGACGACGACGAGGCAGAGGATCGAGATGAAGAAAGCGCCCTTGGTGATGATGCGTTAGCACAATCTAACGAAGAAATTGCGGAAGATGAGACAACCCGAGAGGAAGTTCTTGAGCAAATTGAGGCCTTTCGAAACGAGCTAGAGCGTACGAGCTACACGATGGACGAGCAGAACGTACGCTTGCCTCGGACATCAGCGAGGCTGCGTTCTAGTGGCGCTCACGTGATCAAGCATTTCAATTGGCGCCAATTCGTTCCCTCGCTAGCTAACGAGCCTATTTACGTTTACTTCCAATCGTTAGATGGATACGAGACAGAAGGTTATTTCGGTATTTCGAAAGGTCGCTTTGTTCATTTGGACGTTCATTTGTGGATCCACCAACCTAATTCTTCCACCGAGATTCGATTTCCGGTTTACGAGTTGGCGGAGTTGCGGCGTATGCAGAGTGATGCAGTGCACTATTTCGATCATCCGAAGTTCGGTGTACTTGCGGAAGTGGTAAAAGTCGAACTCCCGCCTGATCTGCACGCGTTATGGGATTCGCTTGACTAGCTCGCTGTTGAAGCGTCGAAGAGGTTCGACAGCATCATCGGTAAAACGGATCGAACCCGGTATATCGACTGCCCGATTGTCGATACCGGCGCCGGGATTCATGACCAGTGCAAGCACTGCATACGAGAGCGAGAGTTGGCGAGCTAACGGCGCTTCTGGCATTAAAGTCATGCCTACGATCGAACATCCATCCTGACCAAATCTTGCGATCTCCGCAGCGGTCTCATACCTTGGTCCTTGGCTGCACGCATAAGCACCACCATCTCGAGGCGAAAGCCCTGCAGCGAAAGCTGCTTCAATGATCCTATCGCGCAAATCGCTCGTGAACGGATAGGTGAAATCGAAGTGTTCCTTGATCCCTGGTTGCTCAAAGCTGCCTTCGCGATCATGTGTGTAGTCGATTACTTGATTTGGCACGACGAATGAACCGATCGGTAAGTCAGGATCGACACTCCCTGTCGTTGCGTACGCAACTACGCGCGTTGCTCCGAGTTCCTTTAATGCCCAAATATTGCTGCGGTAATTGACACGATGCGCTGCGATCTTCGTCTCTTTCCCATGGCGGAAGAGCACCATGCATCGCTGTCCTTCCACATCATGAAACTCGATCGGCGCGGACGGCGCGCCAAACGGCGTGTCTATTTCCTTCGACTCAATAGGCGTTTGAAATACCTCAGTTAACGTGCCGCTAATGATGAACGCCAGCAACTTAGGCTCCTTTCATCGCATAAATGTCCGGTAACTGCCGATACCTACCGTTCATATCCATACCTCTGCCGATCAGGTACTGATCCGGCGCGTCAAGCGCAACGTAATCGGCTTCGATCTCGACTTCGCGAAGCGCTTTCTTATCGCATAGAACTGCACTGAGCACACACTCCGCACTCCCCGAGAGTCTCTCGTACAGCTTTCGCATCGTTACGCCACGATCAAGCACGTCGTCGACGATGACAGCATGTTTACCTTCTAGATCGAGATGGAAATCTCGTTCAGTTCTAATTTCGCCACCTTTGGTCCCGTCATAGCGCTGAACCCTGACGAAATCAAGTGCGACATCGAAATTCACACGTCGCATGAGATCCCAAGTAAATGGAAGCCCACCATGCATGACGCATACGAATACAACATCCTTGTCGTCTAAATCGGCGTTCAATCGGATTGCGACTCGATCAATCGCTCGTTCGATAGTTTCACTGCCATACAAAAGTTCGAAGTCCTTAGGTAAGTCGATCACGAGACTCTCTGCGCTATTTCGGTGGGGTCTAGATGCAAAGTTTGGGTTGGGAACGCCATTTCTGCACCGTGTCCTTCGATGATGTTGGCAATCTGTAGCAACACGTCTTCCTTGATTTCGTGAAATCTTGCCCAATCCGTGGTTTTGGTGAACGTGTAAATGAAGAAATCCGCTGAGGATTCGTTGAATTCGTTCAGATTTACCATCAAGATCTGATTCGTGTCGATCTCTTCGTGTTCTGCGAGCATCGTCCTCAGATCCTTTAAGACCGTAGGTAGAACGCTGAGATCGTCATACCGAAGACCTATGGTCTCTTTGATGCGACGATTCGTCATACGGCTGGGGTTTTCAATCGTGATATTAGAGAAATTCGAGTTTGGCACATAGAGTGGACGCTTGTCGAACGTCCTGATGCGCGTAATACGCCATCCGATATCTTCAACCGTACCTTCAATTTCCATTTCGTTTGAGCGGATCCAGTCACCGACGGCGAATGGTTTATCCAAGAGGAGTGTGAGCGCGCCAAAAAAGTTTGCGAGCATGTCACGTGCTGCAAAACCCACCGCTATTCCACCGATACCTCCGAACGCCAGAACCCCTTCGATGCTAAAGCCAAGTGTCTGTAGTCCAATGAGAAATCCAGTGATCAATACGGATATTCGCAGTAATTTGGCGACGGCCGCGATCGTGGCTCGATCATCTTGTTCCTCACGTACTTCGACCAGCGCACTACTCACCTCGCGGATGAATCGAATAGCGAACCAAACGAGTAAACCGATCGTGCCAACTTCTCTAATTTGTGGGATGAAATCGAGGATGCCAGCCCCGGTGTTGTCGCGCACAATCGCCGCCGCAGCGAGAACACCATAGAGCAGAATTGCCCAGCCGATCGGTTTGCGCGCAACTCGGATGATCGCGTCGTCGTAGATGTTCTCGGTCAAACCCGACGCGTGCTCAAGTCGGTCAAACACGTACTTGAGGACCAGTCTGAGTACGAGGCATAGAAATACGATGCCGAAGACTGTGCCGACCCAACTATTCGCAACGAGCCATTGCCACGCTTCAACCCAAGTCACAGGTGTATCCCCTCGTTCTTCGAATGGTGGTAGCCGAATTGCAGTTCACGTGTCTACCGCGATTCGCAAATTCATTGTATTTTCGCGTTGAAGCCCGACGTTTTTGCATCGGGAAGGATCGAGTTGCTAGTACGACCACAATCAACCCGTTTGTAAACTACGACTCTTCAAATCTGTAGGAGTTATCTGTGAACGTTGCTGATGGTATTGCCCATGTGTTAAAGAAAGAAGGTGTAGACGTCTTATTTGCGTATCCGGTGAATACGATCATTGAGGCGGCGGCCAGAGCTGATATCCGCACGGTCATTTGTCGTCAAGAACGCATTGGTCTGCACATGGCGGACGCATACTCACGGCTCTCTTCTGGAGAGAAGATTGGAACTTTCTGCATGCAGCACGGACCAGGCGCGGAAAACGCGTTCGGGGGTATCGCGCAGGCCTACTCTGAATCATCGCCGATTCTCGTCTTACCCGCAGGCTATCCGCGACGCCTCATGAACTACTACCCTAACTACAACTCAACACTAAATACCAAGCACGTGACAAAGTGGTCGGAGCCGCTCACTATGGGACGCGCGCTACCCGAAGTCATGCGACGTGCGTTTTTTCAACTTCGAAATGGACGGCCAGGGCCTGTCCAGGTCGAGATTCCTGTCGACTTGTTCGGTGAAGAGGTCCCAGACAATTGGGAGTACAAACCTGCCTACGCAACTCGCACTGCACCTGATCCGGTCGCGGTGGAAGAAGCTGCGGCGGTGTTAAGCGCTGCTGAGCGACCCGTCATCTATGCGGGTCAAGGCGTCCACTACGCAAAGGCTTGGCGGGAGTTGCAGGCTTTTGCTGAGGAATGGCAGATTCCCGTTACGACAAGTCTGGAAGGTAAGAGCTCATTCAATGAAACACACGAACTTTCGTTGGGTTCCGGTGGTCGCGCAAATCCTCGTTCGGTCAAGACCTTCTTGAACGAAGCTGACGTGATACTGGGCATCGGTTGTAGTTTCGCACTAACGGGTTTCGGTGTGCCGATGCCGCGTGGTAGAACCATCATCCACGCCACACTCGATCCAATGGATTTGAACAAAGACGTTGAAGCTCAGCATGCGCTCATCGGCGACGCGAAATTAACGCTTCAAAGCTTGTCGGAAGCGATGAGCGACCGTGATCACGGCCAGGCGGACGCACGCCGTGGCGTAGTGCAGAAGCGCATTGGCGAACTTCGACAAGCGTGGTTATCCGAATGGGCAGCGAAGCGCTCTAACAATGAATCGCCGATCAACCCGTACCGTGTGCTAAACGAGCTGCAACAGGCTGTTGACATCGACAACACGATTATCACGCATGACGCTGGTAGTCCACGCGACCAACTTTCTCCATTCTGGACAAGCACCACGCCGCTGTCCTATATCGGCTGGGGTAAAACCACACAGCTGGGGTACGGTCTGGGTCTTGCGATGGGTGCAAAGATCGCCCAACCTGAGAAGACCTGCATAAACGTTTGGGGTGACGCCGCAATCGGTTTTACGGGTATGGATTTCGAGACGGCGGCACGTGAGCGCATCCCCATCCTCTCGGTGCTAATGAACAACTTTTCGATGGCGATTGAAATCCCCATCATGCAAGTTGCACAAGAAAAATATGGTTCAACCGACATATCCGGGAATTACGCGGACATGGCGAAGGCGTTCGGCGGATACGGTGAGCGAATCACGGATCCGAACGACATTCAAGCTGCGTTACAACGCGGTCTCAATGCGACGAAAGATGGTCAACCGGCGTTATTGGAGTTCATCACCGACAAGGAAATCCAAATTTCGGCGGAACAGTAGACCTGGATCAGAACAGCTGAGTTGAGCGTGAGGAAGCACTGGAGATGTGAATACTTTGGTTTCAATGAGAGTTTTGACTAAGGAACTCAAGCTTCAAAAAGCGTTCTAAAGTAACCGAACATTGTTACGATAAGCCAATCGTGGCCGTGTAGTCAGTCTTACAAATGGCTTGGGAGTGTCGTCTGACAAGAGACCGGCCGGAGGCCCAGTTTCCATGTCGCGGAGGTCAACTAACCGTTTGCGTGTTATTTCTATGCATCGGCTGCTTCGCAACTGCTGACTCAAGTGTTCAAGATCTGTCCATTGAGCGCGCGGTGAACCAGGCACTCGCCGATGAACCTCAAATTCGTGCGTATCGACTACAGGCTGACGCACACGACAAATTAAGGGAAGCGGCGAAGCAACTCCCTAGCCCAACTGTTCGAACGGGATTTTTGAATGTCCCGCTTGATGGTTTCGCGCTCAATGCTGAGCCGATGACGCAAACTCTTGTCGGCGTCCGCCAAACAATTCCACCGATTGGCGCGCGTTCAGCAATGAGTCTGAACCACGAGCAACTTCGAGAAGCTTTCAGGCATCGGGCATCGTTAGTGTCGAAAACCGCTACGTTTGCCGCCCGATCGACGTGGCTGGAGGCGCACTATTTACGACACGAAATAGACCTGACATCGCAGGCGATAAAGCTGCTAGAAAATCTCGCAGATGTAGTTCGCGCACGCTACGCAACCGGAGACGAATTACAGTACTCTGTGATTGCTGCTGAACTCGAGTTGAATCGGCTGAAGAGCCGTCTAATCGACACACAACGACGTGAATTCAAAATCCTCGCGCAACTGCAACGTTTGACAGGCATCGCTCAACCGGTTGCCATCAGTCACGAGCTTCCGCCGTGGCGTGAGATACCGTCGCGCCAACGGGTCGTTGATGCATTGTCAGCACATCCCCGCGTTCAAGTCGCCAATTCAACCATTGAGGCAGAATCCGCGAAGGTGTTACTGAATCAAGCGGCTTTTAAACCAGAGTGGCATATCGATCTAAGCTACGGCAAGCGGGATGGCGTGGATTTCAATGGTGATGCAAGGTCTGACTTCACGAGTGCTACGCTAACGTTCTCCTTGCCTATCGCGGTAAAACGCCGACAAAATCTCCACTTAAGTGCTGCACAAGCAAACGAAGACGCTGCTCGCCAAACGAAAACCGAGGTGCTTCGCGATATGGCTGCTGATATTGCGATTGCGTATTCCGAGTGGGAACGTCTCACTGAGCGAATGGATTTATTGAATGACGCGATCGTGCCACAATCACATAACCACGCCCAGGCTGCGCTAAATGCGTACCAGAACAAGGAAGGGAGCTTCACAGACGTCCTATTGAGTTATGTCAATGAGGTAGATGCGAACCTAGAACATCATCGTGTTCGCGTTGATCGCCTCAAATCATGGGCTCAGATCGATGCACTTAACGGTTCGACGAAGTGAAGAAACCGCTCGTCCTCGTCGCGACACTGCTTATAGGCGGTGTGCTTGGCTTTATGTTGTCGCAAACCATAGGTGACTCGTTCGTCAGTTTATTCAGCGGCGAAGCTGAATCGAAACAGCGGGAGATCTTGTACTGGGTTGCACCGATGGATCCAAACTTTCGACGCGATAAGCCTGGTAAGTCACCGATGGGAATGGATCTCGTGCCAGTGTATGCAGATAACTCCAGTCCGACTGCTGGTACGGTCGAAATAGATTCGAACGTTATTCAAAACTTCGGGGTTCGTTCGGAATCAGTGACGTACGGACGGTTAGACAGAGAAATCGAAACCGTTGGATACGTAGAGTACGATGAAAACGCGCTGCAGCACATCCACACGCGAGTCGACGGTTGGATTGAGAAGCTCAGTGTTAAAGCTCTAGGTGACCCTGTCAGAAAGGACGAAACACTCTTTGAACTCTATTCACGAACGTTGGTGAACGCGCAACAGGAGTATTTACTAGCGAAGGAATCTGCACAGCGTCCGTTAATTGCGGCGTCTCAAGAACGGCTTGTTTCTTTAGGCATGACGGCGCCTGAAATCCTCGAACTCGACCGTTCGCAGACCGTAAATCAACGCGTCAAGGTAGTGGCTCACACGGATGGTGTCGTTGCGATGCTTGGTATTCGGGAAGGTGTGTATGTGACTCCTGCAACGCACGTTATGTCGATTGCTGACCTTGAGCGTGTATGGATTCTTGCAGAAGTTATGGAACGACATGCGGACGCGATCAAGATCGGTCAAGAGGTGGTTTTCGAAGTCGATTCGAAGCCAGGTCGCAAGTTTGAGGGGCAAGTTGAGTACATCTATCCAGAAATGGACCCACGAACCCGAAGTCTGAAGGTGCGGATTGGCTATTCTGTACAAGACGATGTGTTTCGACCGAACATGTTTGCGCGGGTGAGCATCATCGTGCCCGGCAAGGGCGACGTAATCCATGTGCCGACGTCCGCGGTGATTCGTGGAGGTTCTAGTGATCGAGTTGTTGTGGATCTCGGGAATGGCCGATTCAAGTCCACGCCGGTCGTAGCCGGCTACGACTCTGGAGACTCAACCGAGATTCTCCGAGGGTTAGAAACTACGGATCGAGTCGTGACGTCTGGTCAATTTTTGATTGATTCTGAGTCCAACATCGATACGGCGCTTGCGCGATTTGAAGACCGATCGAGTGAAGAAAGCGAGCGCGAAAACGTCGATGCCGAAGTACTTGGTATGAACCCGATTGACGGTACGATTCGGGTCAAACACGGTCCGATAGACACGTGGGGTTGGATGGCGATGACCATGGAATTAAGCGTTGCAGATGAGGCATTGCTTCAGCAAGTTGCAGTCGGAGACCTGGTGAGACTCGAGATCGAGAAAACCCCAGAGGGCACCGTGTTAATTACCAAGATAAGCGAGGCGAGTCAATAACCATCTCATTCAAACGCACGCATCAGACGCACGTGCGTTCGATGTCTAAATAAGTCTCTCGACTTGTGATTTCTGCGATCATAGCTTGGTCGATCAACAACCGCCAATTGGTGTTGATCGCAAGTGTAATTTTCGTGTTATGGGGTGTATACAGCGCGATACGCACGCCTGTTGACGCGATTCCAGATTTATCTGATGTTCAAGTCATTATCAAGACTTCGTTTCCAGGTCAAGCACCTCGAGTTGTAGAAGACCAAGTCACTTACGCATTGACCACGGCAATGCTCTCAGTCCCTAAAACAACGTCGGTCCGAGGTTACTCCTTCTTTGGGGACTCCTATGTTTACGTCATATTTGAGGACGGTACTGACCTATATTGGGCTCGATCACGGGTCCTCGAGTATCTCAATCAGGTTGCCGCCAAACTGCCAGAAGGTGCGACGTCGTCAATCGGTCCCGACGCTACGGGCGTTGGTTGGATCTACTCATATGCATTGGTAGATAGAACCGGCACACACGACCTTGAGCAACTTCGCAGTCTACAGGACTGGTTTCTGAAATACGAACTTCAATCCGTGCAAGGAGTGGCTGAAGTAGCAACCGTCGGCGGAATGGTTCGACAATATCAGGTTGTGCTGGATCCTGACCGCTTACACGCTTTCGGACTGACGTTGGAGCACGTTAAACAGGCAATCGCACGAAATAATCAAGAAGCCAGCGGTTCAGTCGTAGAAATCGCAGAAGCGGAATACATGGTGCGGTCGAGTGGCTACGTGCAAAGCGTAAACCACCTTTCCCAGATTCCAGTATCTCTCAGTGAAGCAGGAACTCCTATTCAGCTTTCTGATGTTGCGGAAATACGGATTGGACCCCAGATGCGGCGGGGAATCGCAGAGCTAGACGGTGAAGGTGAGGTAGTTGGTGCAATCGTCGTTATGCGGGCAGATGAGAACGCTGTCGCAACAATCGATAGGGTCAAGTCACGCATAGCGGAGTTGAAAGGCAGCCTACCCGACGGGGTTGAACTCGTACCTACTTACGATCGCTCAAAGTTGATTGAACGAGCGATCGGAACGCTTCAAGTAACCCTTATTGAAGAGTTTTTGGTCGTTGTGTTGGTGTGCGCGGTCTTTCTGTTTCATTTCCGATCGTCCCTAGTGGTCTTGCTTAGCCTCCCGGTAGCAATTCTCGGTGCGTTCGTCTTCATGCGACTTCAGAATATAAACGCCAACATCATGTCGCTGGGCGGAATCGCGATCGCGATTGGGGCGATGGTGGATGGTGCGATCGTCATGATTGAGAACACCCACCGCAAGCTCGCCGCGGAATTAGGAGAGACAGGAACACTAACGGCGACGCAGAGATGGGAATTAGTACGTGAAGCCGCTTCGGAAATCGGAGCGCCAGTGCTTACCTCCCTGTTAATCATTACCTTGAGCTTCTTACCCGTATTCACGCTAGAAGCGCAGGAAGGTCGGTTGTTTGCACCGTTAGCGTTCACCAAGACCTACGCGATGGCGGTAGCAGCATTTCTAGCAATAACCCTTGTACCGGTATTAATGGGTTATCTCATTCAAGGACGGCTCCGAAAGGTATCCGACAACCCTATCAATATGGGATTGATTGCGAGTGTTGTTCCCATCATTCGGCGCATCCTGGATTTCCCACGAACTTCAGTCGTCGTGGGGTTGCTTGTGTTAGTAGGCGCATCGCTACCGGTCCTAAAAATCGGTTCGGAATTCATGCCGCCGCTGGATGAAGGCGACTTAATGTATATGCCTACGACATATCCAGGAATATCTATCGACAAAGCGCGTGAATTGCTTCAGCAAACTGACAAGATCATCCGTACGATTCCTGAAGTCGAGAACGTCTTCGGCAAGATCGGCCGCGCAGAAACTGCGACCGACCCCGCCCCTCTCACGATGATCGAAACGATGGTGCAACTTCGACCTCGCGATACATGGCGGGACGGCGTTACCATGGATTCGCTTCGAGACGAGCTGAATGCAAAGATCGACATCCCAGGACTCAATAACACATGGGTAATGCCGATACGTACGAGGATCGACATGCTCGCAACCGGCATTAAGACACCGATTGGCGTAAAAATCGCTGGACCAAATTTGGAAGTGATTCAGTCGATTGGTCAGAAACTCGAATCGGTGCTAAGCGACATCCCTGGGACGGTTTCGGTGTATTCTGAGCGAGTCCAAGGTGCGAGATACATCAACGTCAATATTGACAGGGATCGTGCCGCGCGTTACGGCCTGAATATCGAGGACATCCAAGAGGTGGTCAGAACAGCGGTTGGGGGAACGAATATTTCCTACTCGATCGAAGGTTTAGCCCGATACCCAATCAATCTGAGGTATCCACAGAGGCTACGCGACTCAGTTGAGAGCCTTAGATCGCTTCCAATCGTGACCGCCCAGGGTGCGCGCATCGCGTTGGTCGACGTTGCAGAAATTGAGATTACGGACGGTCCGCCCGTGATAAAGAGTGAAAATGCCCGTCCTAATGGCTGGCTTTACGTTGACATCGTCGATCGTGACTTGGGTTCTTATGTTGCCGAAGCGAAAGAGGTCGTCGAAGAGAGTGTCGCGTTACCGGTGGGTTATTCACTCACATGGTCAGGCCAATACGAGTATCTGATTCGCGCACAACAACGATTAATGTTGATTGGTCCGATTACTCTATTGGTAGTCATCTTATTGATTTACTTAAATTTTAGACGTATCCGTGAAGTCTTCATCGTCGTATCGACTGTACCGTTCGCGTTGGCAGGTGGGATACTCCTGGTTTACCTGCTGGATTACGATTTGTCGGTGGCAGTCGGTGTGGGTTTCATAGCCCTCGCGGGTGTCGCGGCGGAGTTGGGTATCCTGATGCTTACGTATCTGAATCTTCAATTTGAGCAACTAGAGCAAAGAGTGGCCTCTGAAAACCGTCGCATTACGCGTGAAGCGCTCAAAACCGCTGTATTAGCGGGTGCTTCGCAACGCATCAGACCGATCGTGATGACCACGCTCACGATCGTCGTTGGGCTGATGCCGATCATGTTCGGTGCAGGAACTGGTTCAGAAGTCATGCGTCGCATCGCAGCACCGATGTTTGGTGGCATGTTCTTCGCGATGATCATGGTGCTCCTGATCGTCCCTGCGATTTATTACATTTGGCAAACGTACGCGATTTCTTTAACACGAAACGTAGAGCGAGACGAGTTTTGATGGTTCATCTAATGTGTATGCTCAGAAAGTCGGAACTCGAGGGATTGCCAGATCTAATCGGTTGGTCATCCCACATTGAAAAAGCTATAAACCAATCAATATCAATGAGTTACGTTAGATTTCTATGCGAATAGGTCCTGATTTGAGGAAGCTACGTTTGTAACACTGACCACGGTCCGTCAGGAATTGGTGGCGAGTCGACGCAGCGTTTGCTTGCGTCCGTGCTCCGTCAGCACTTGCTTTCGAATTCTGATAGCAGCCGGAGTAACTTCGATTAATTCATCGTCGTTAATAAATTCGATCGCGCGTTCAAGCGTGAATTTCGTAGGTGGCGTGAGCAAGATGTTTTCGTCGCTTCCCGCCGCACGAATATTGGTAAGTTTCTTTTCTTTGGTCGGGTTTACGACTAGGTCGCTAGCCTTGTTGTGAATACCGATCACCATACCTTCGTACACAACGTCGCCTGGTGCGACAAAGAGTTCGCCGCGTTCCTGCAGCGAAAACAGCGCGTACGCAACTGCATTGCCACCGCAGTTTGAAATCAGTGCCCCGTTACGACGTGCCGAATCAATGTTCGTTTGCCGTGGTGCGTATCCTGCGGAACCAAATGACATGATCCCCGTTCCTGAAGTTTCGGTCGCGAACTGTGATCGGAAACCGCTCAATGCACGAGTCGCCACCCTGTAAGTCAATCGGACTCTCGCATGTCCTTCATTAGCCATATCCAGTAATGCCGCACGCCGCTCGCCCATACTTTCCATTACTGTACCTTGATATTGTGTTTCTACGCTCAAAGACACGGTTTCAAACGGTTCTTCAAGCACTCCATCAACCTCACGGGTAATGACAGTGGGTCGCGATACCGCAAGTTCGTAGCCTTCGCGCCTCATCGTTTCAATTAACACGGACAGGTGGAGCTCGCCCCGTCCACTTACGTTAAAGACATCGGCTGCGTCAGTCCCTTCAACTCGTAAAGCAACGTTATGGGTTGCCTCTGTGAAAAGTCGCGAACGAAGATGTCGACTCGTGAGGAATTGACCTTCATTACCAGCGAGCGGGGACGTGTTCACGTGGAACGCCATTGTGACGGTTGGTTCGTCTACCGTCAAAGCTGGTAGCGCATCTGCGACCTTTGAGTCACAGATTGTTTCAGATACTTGCAGCTCCTCAATTCCCGTCACACAGACGATATCACCCGCTGCTGCTGAATCTAAATCGACGCGATGCAGTCCTCTATTCGCTTGAATAGACATAAGTTTCGCGCGACGAACAACGCCATCTTTTGAAATGACCTGTACCGGCATTTTCGCTTGGATCGATCCGCGCTGGACTCGACCAATTCCGATTACTCCGACATATGGGGAGTAATCGAGCGTACAGACCTGCATTTGAAAAGGTCCGTTCACTACAGGCGGTTCAGGTACGCGGGTTACGATCAAATCCAGCAACGGTCGCATGGATTCTTCAAGATGGTCAGGATCCGTTCCGGATTGGCCCAGCAGTGCGGACGCATAAACAACCGGAAAGTCAAGTTGCTCCTCACTACAGTCTAGCGAGTCAAACAGATCGAATACTTCTTCAACGACTTTTTCTGGACGAGCGCCTACTCGATCCACTTTGTTCACCACAACCAGCGGATTCAAACCCGCTGCAAACGCCTTTGACGTCACAAATCGAGTCTGAGGCATCGGTCCTTCGACCGCATCAACGAGAAGCAACACGGAATCCACCATGGATAAGACACGCTCTACTTCTCCGCCGAAGTCAGCATGACCAGGCGTATCGACGATGTTGATACGGATTCCTTTATGCTCAACCGCGGTCGTCTTTGACAGGATTGTGATGCCGCGTTCACGCTCAAGATCGTTGCTATCCATTGCTCGTTCGGCGATCTTCTCACGTGTGCCTACCACCGTTTCTTGTAGTAGACGATCCACCAACGTCGTCTTGCCGTGGTCAACGTGTGCAATGATGGCGATGTTGCGGTTCTTCATGAAATTGCTTAAGTCACCACTATTTGTACATAGATATCAATAGGTTATCTCGATTTTCTCTCTACCTGCAGCTGAAGTCAGAGACTAGCTGAGTGCTGCGAGGGCTTGTTTCAGACGTTGAGCGTGTTCCTTTAGCGATTCCTCATCTGCAGCGGCGCCGCCGTGGAATCCAAAGTTCATGCCATCCGCAGAAGGAATTACGTGGAAGTGAAGGTGGAACACGGATTGACCGGCTTCTGAACCATTCAACTGGACTACCCGAATGCCTTTTCCTGGGTATGCATGCTGAGCCGCCTGTGCCACGCGCTTTACCTGCGTGATCAATTGTTGTAAGGCTTCATCGGAAATCTCAAAGATATTGCGCGCGTCTTCTTTGGGAATGACCAATGCATGTCCATCGGCTTTAGGCATGATGTCCATGAAGGTAAGCGTATTGTCGGTATCCTCAACGACGTGTGCGGGGATTTCGCCGCGCAATATTCGCGCAAATATGTTGGCGGGGTCGTAACTCATGGCTGACAGCTTCCAGGCGCGCGGAATTTTAGCGGTCGAATCGCGCGGTCAATTCAGTGTTTGACTCACGGGAAGATCGTCGGTCAATCGCAAAATCGAGCATTAGCTGCTCAACCTGATCTACTGCTCGTTGATATTTTTGTCGGTGCAGTTCATTCTCCGCGAGAGATAGTGCGCGTCTAAAACTCTCGCGTGCCTTCGAATAACTCTTCAACGACGTCAATATATCGCCTCTCAATCCGAAAAAGCGATGGTTTCTCTTGTTCAATTCGAGCGAACGATCGACGAACCGTAACGCATCCCATAGGTCGTTGTTCGAGACTGCACGTTGTGCCATCGCAAACTGATAGTACGCGTTATTACGTCTATGTCGATCGATTAGCGCCTTCGCACGATCGAATTCCTTTCCTTCTGTGTTCTGGAGTACGCCACTTAGTGCAATGGTGTGATAGGGATCAAGGAAGAGAGCATGTCTGTTTATTAAGAAGGCTTCTTGTGCCATGCCGCGTCGCGAATAGAACGTCGCGAGGTTTACCCAATGATCGGGATGTCTCGGCGCGAGATTAATAGCCTTCACGATATTCGGAAACGCAGTGGCGTCATCGCTGTTTCGCCAAGCTTCGATCGCATTATTTGCGAAGTGCAACGATTTCGCGAAGTCATCAGAGACAATCCTGCCGTCAAATTCACTGATGTTACGTCGATTGAAGTCGACCGATACAGAGCGCTTAGCGTTCATTCGACGCGGTAGCGTTATATGAACGCGAATATGCACCTGATGTTCGAGTACGCCGTCATTCACGGTATATATCGGTGGCGCATGCACGAGTTCATAGTGCGCCTGCAAACCTGCTTCACGCGCAAGCGCAATAAACATGTGCGTAAACGATAGACAGTTGCCTCGTTTCCGCTCAAAGGTATCCCGTGCGCTTTGCGTCAATCCGGCAATGTAGTGGTTCGTGTAATAGCCGTGATCAGCAAGTTTGTTGACTAGCGCTTGAATGCGCCATCGCTTACTCTTTATCGTCGCAATATCCGATGCGACGAACTCTCGCATTTCCGCATCAATCAAAAGAGGTTGGATTGAAGCTACATCCACCGACGTATCAACTCCAAGAAAAGCGCGATTTTCGAGCAGATGCAGTGGGGCATCACGCAAGACCGCATCACTGTGTAGGGGTTGGCACGCCGTAGCTGCAAAGAAGCTGAAAATTACGATGCAGAGCGAGATGTACACATTGGTTTTACAGCGAGTAACCATCGGGTTAGCAGTAGTGTTCAGCACGTTCACGGCATCTCAAAGTGTAGACAAGCAACTGCACGATCTGTTTGATCCTCAGTCGCAACCGTTCGCGACCGCGGAAGCACTGCCTTCTTGGTCACGTCTGCTTGATCGCATCGCTGAGCAAGATGAAACAATCCAACAGTGTCTCAACGATGAATCGATGTGCGAAGGTCGGTTGCAGTCGGTACAACACCTCCTCGTTAGAGGTAGAGAACTGGATCGCGAGCAGCAGGTTCGGCTTGTTAATCGATACATTAATCGCTTTTCTCGTTACCGTGAAGACCGTCGTCGTGATGTCAGTGTCGGTCAATCTACCGTACGGGTGGGTCAAGAGTGGTCGACATTGACCGAATTTCTCCAACAGGGCGGCGATTGCGAAGACTACGCGACGTCGAAGTACCAGTTGCTTCGATTGTTCGGTGTACCTGCCGAGGAACTCCGCGTGGTCGTAATCTACGATCGAACCGAGCGTGAGCACCATGCGATTGTCGGTATTGCAAATGTTGAAGGGCAGGTGCTCCTTCTTGATACTGACAACCAGATCTATCGCCGGCGACCGCCGATGTATCGATTTGTGTACGCTCTAAATGAGGATCACGTTTGGGACTACGGGGTCGAAGATACCCGATTGAAATCGTCCGTGCGTCGTGCGTTGAAGGAACGCCGTTTAAAGGACGACGCTACAGATCAAGCGCCGTAACTTGTACTTAGCTCGACTGAGCGGGATCTTGACGCTGACGGTAGGCTTCAAACAACATTGCGTTAGCCGCCATCGCAGCATTTAAAGAATCCGCATATCCGGCGTTGGGTAAGCGGACGATAGTGTCGCTCTGCTCTATCCACGATTCGTTGAGACCGTCTTTCTCGCTTCCGATGACGATCGCACATTTGGCATCCAAGGACGCGTCAAGGTAGCTTTGCGTCGCATGCGGCGAGCAGGACACAATCCGCAGGTCCTTCTTCCCAAGCCACTCGGCAACTCGAGCACTTGAAGCGAGCGCGCTTGGCATAGTGAAGACGGTGCCTAAGCTTGCTCGAATGACGTTCGGATTAAACAAATCGACGACCGGGTCTGAAATCAGGATACCACTGCAACCTGTTGCGTCTGCCGTGCGGAACATACTTCCTAGGTTTCCGGGTTTTTCGACGCCATCAATCACTAAAAACACACCGTTCGTATCGACTTTGAAATCCGCCAGCGCGATACTCGGTTGCTCTGCGATCACCAGTAATCCATCTGGATTTTGCCACTGAGAGAGATTCGAAAAGACACTCGTCGACGTTGCATACGTTGATGCGTTAGGTTGCGCTTTAAGTCTTGTGAGTGTCTGTTCACTCCGTGTGAAGCGAGGCAGCGTATCGCAGTAGATAACGTACCGAACGTCAACACCCACTTCAAGCGCTCGATCGATCTCACGATGTCCCTCGATGCGGAAAAGGCGAGTTTCGTCTCGAGCTCGACGCTTCTTTAACGTTCGAGCTTGCTGTAGCACCGGATTACGCATGTTCTTCAAACGAACCGTTTCATTGATTGACTCAGCCATGTTCAACAGACAAAAAGCTAATGGTGACGGGGAATGCGCTAGTATGCTTGAACACGCTTCTGACTTCAAACCCCGAGAAACTTACTTGACATGAGCGAATCAGACTCGGACGAACTGAGCTCGAATTTTGGACTACGCGAACGCCGTAGCGGGAGCTGGTCTGAACAAGCGCAAAAGCGAATGGCGGAGGAGGATTTCGACGGCGCGTTCCTGTTTTATTGGATTGCATTCAATGCGCTATATTCCGATGAGCGAATGATTGAGTACGAGACGGGTGAACGCGAAGCACAAATTCAGTTCATCAAGAAGATTCATAAGTTGGATCGCGATCTTGGACGTTTGTACGACTTTTTCTGGGCGGAATTCCCAAACACGATAAGGGTTCTTCTCGACAACGAATTTATCTATGGACGATACTGGCAAGAAATCAGAGAGAGCAAAGAAGAGTCGGACTGGGCCGACCAAATGCGCTCTGCAAGTCGGTACGCAATGCAATCACTAAAGACTGAAGGATCCGCCGCGAGAGGCTTAGGAATCGTGTTCGAGCGCCTAAATGTGTTGCGAAATCAACTCGCGCATGGGAGCTCAACGTACGGCGGCAGTCTAAATCGTGAGCAGGTAAAGACCGGCGCGATGTTTATGCACAAGATCGTGCCGATGTTCCAAGAGATTTTTCGGGAAAATCCGGAGAAGGACTGGGGTATACCGCCCTACCCGCCGCAGAATCGCTAAGAACTAGTCAGAGAAAGAAATTGGGCGACATGAATCTAGGCTCGTGTCGCCCACAGTCTCTGTTACTTCTTGTAGGTGTCCATTTCGCGGAATGGTCCATCGCGCCAATCGACTGCTGAACGGAAACCTAGTTCGCCGACCTTATCCTGCCATTCATAACTAAATCCAGTCATTTGACCGGCTGCATCAAGATCAGTACTGGTACGAACGGAGGAGTAGATTCCCATATTTTCGTAGAACCGGTTCATATTGAGCTTGAGAATCGCAAGGTGATCTGCTGACATGATCGCAAGGCGGTCTGCAAAGGCGATCGTGCGCTCCTCGAGCTCCTCTTTAGGCCATGCATAGTTGACCATTCCAATCCTTTCAGCTTCTACACCCGAGACGTTTTCGCCGGTGTAATAGAGTTCCTTGGCTTTTCGCATCCCAATAACCAACGGCCAGATGACACCTGTTCGAGAGGTACCCAAACCGCGCAATCCGGGGTGCCCAAGTTGGGCGTCCTCAGCGACACATACAAGGTCCGCCATCATGCATAGCTCGCACCCGCCAGCAATGGCATAGCCATTTACTTGCGCGATTGTGACCTTGGCCATATTCCAAAAGTACATGTGGATGTCGGTGATTTGCTGCATCCCACTACGGATGCCCATGACCAAGCGGCGTCCCTTGTCATCCACGCTCTTGAATCTACGAACGACACCGTCAGCACCGCGTCCTCCAGATGGCGTAAGGTCATACCCGGACGAAAAAGCCCGTTCCGTACCGCGAACGATGATGACCCGTATTGAATCATCCGCTTCCATCTCATGAAGCACATCGTTGAACTCGTAAAGTAGCTCCTGCGAGAGCGCGTTCAGTTTCTCGGGTCGATGTAGCTGAATTCGACCGACACGATCGTCGGTACCGACTCGGTCGATAATCAAGTTTTCATAATTGTCGTAATCAGGCAAAACGTCACTCCTGTAATGCTTGAATTCCTGCTCGCGACTTGCGAAAAGCAGGCTGAAGTCGTTCAATTGGCGAGTGCGTATGTTAGTCGTAGCGACTAGCGCCATCATCAGCGAGGATCTATCCCATGCCTAAATCAATCGAAGCTAATCGCCGTGAGTTTCTGCGATGGTCCGCAGCTACCGGTATCGCTGGTACTGCCGCAACCGTGGCGCCTGGCGCTTATGCCGCTGATGTAGCACTTCCATTTACGGTACAGTCCTACCATCGCCTCGGACGTACGGAATTGGAGATTTCCGATATTTCGATGGGTACCAGCAATCTACGCACCGGACAGGAAAATCTTGTTCATTTTGCGCTCGATAAAGGAATCAACTACTTTGATTCCGCGCACGGCTATACGCGAGGTCAATCTGAAACGACGTTGGGTAATGCGCTCAAAGGCATGCGCGACGACGTGTATATCGTGTCTAAGGCGGTGACCGATGCAGACGAGTCCGTTGACTCGTTAATGGATCGTCTAGAGACCTCACTACGTCGACTGCAAACAGACTATGTTGACGTGTACATGTGTCATGCAGTGAACGATGTCGAGCGACTCTCATCTGAAAGCTGGAATGAGTTCATCACGCGTGCGAAGGAACAAGGCAAGATCCGATTTAGTGGTGTCTCAGGACATGCGGGTTACCTCGATCGCTGTCTCACCTACACATTTGATCAGGATATGGCCGATGTAATCCTGGTTGCTTACAACTTTGGAGAGGATCCCGCGTTCTACGAAAAGCTCGTAAAGCGCTTCGATATGGTTGCACTTCAACCAAAACTCCCGAGTTTGCTTGAACGCGCAAAGGAACTCGATGTCGGTGTAACAGTGATGAAAACGCTTCGTGGCGCACGATTGAACGATATGCGAGCCTACGAAACAGCCAACGGAACATTTGCGCAGGCCGCGTTAAGGTGGGTACTCACCAATCAAAATGTGGACGCCGCCGTGATCACGATGTCATCCGAACCGCAAATCGTTGAATTTCTCGGTGCTTCGGGGTCCGAGCATCTTGAGGCCAGCGACTTGCAGCTGCTTGATCAATATGCTGCGCTCAACAGTAATACCTACTGTCGTCCGCTCTGTAACGATTGTTACAGCGCGTGCCCGTACAACGTCGAAGTCGGCGAAGTATTGCGCACCCGAATGTACGCAGTTGATTACGGGGATTTACCGTTCGCGCGTGACGAATACGACATGCTCAAAAGTAATGCGAGCGCTTGCGTTGGTTGCGATGGCGCGCCTTGTCGTAATGCATGTACCTACGGATTGAATATCGCTGAGCTCTGTGATTCAACGCACGAATTGCTCGCGTAGTAACACAGATCACCATGCCGAAAGCTTTGCTATATGAGTGTTTCAGTGGCATAGCAGGCGACATGCATCTTGGTGGGATGCTTGATCTGGGTGTGCCCGATGATCACTTGCTAAGTGAATTGTCGAAACTCGGAATCGATGATGAGTTTCGCGTCAATGCCAAACGGCAAACGAAGATGGGCATATCTGGAACTCATGTGACGGTTGAGCTCACAAGTCCAGGCGCGCACTCACGCGGTCTACCTGCAATCCAAGACTTACTCAATAATTCTGCGCTCGGACCTGGGGTAAAGAAGCGGGCGACGGACATGTTCGAGTTGCTCGCTCACGCCGAAGCGAAGGTTCACTCGATACCCGTTGAGAAAGTGCATTTTCATGAAGTTGGAGCCGTGGATGCCATCGTCGACATTACTGGTGCCGCTATCTGTCTTGAATATCTTGCCCCGCCGAACGTGTACTGTAGTAACGTAGAACTTGGATCAGGTATGGTTAAGTGTGCTCACGGGTTGATGCCTGTTCCGGCGCCTGCAACTGCCCTGCTGCTTGAAGGTTCTCCGACTACGCGAGGAAATGTAGAGGGGGAAGCGACGACGCCTACAGGCGCGACCATCCTCGCACATACGGTTGATCACTGGTGTAATCCAAGTTCCTTTGTTTCAACCAAAACGGCGTATGGTGTCGGGACAAAGGACTTTAGTCGACCGAATGTAGTGCGGCTTTCCCTTGGAGAGGCAAATGTAGCGCTTGAGACGGAGACGAACGTCTGTGTGGAGTGCAATATCGACGACATGACGCCAGAGGCATATGAGCCGCTAAGCGAACGACTCTTCGCACTTGGTGCCAGAGATGTTTTCTACACCCCAATCGTGATGAAAAAGTCTCGGCCAGGGACAAAACTCTCAGTTCTTGCGTCATCAGACCTCAAGGAGGGCATCATCCAGTGCATATTGCGAAATTCAACGACGATTGGAGTTCGCGAGTGGCCCGTTACTAAAACGATGCTTCCACGTAGTTCCGAGATCATGACAACGTCGTTAGGGGAAGTACGTGTGAAGGTCGTCACACTACCTGATGGCTCAATTCGCTGGAAAGCAGAACATGACGACGTCAGCGCGATAGCAACGGAGCAAGACGTGAGTTATCTCGTAGCGAGGGCGGAGATTGATCGCAGTATCGCGTCACAAATGGACAGTAGCGATGGCGATTGACGGGATACTTGAGGCGTTTAGGGCCGGCCGCATCGACCTAGAGGAAGCTAGGACGCAGATTTCATCGAGCTACTTCGAGGAAATCGAAGGCACCACGATTGACCACGCCCGAGAAACCCGCACAGGTCAAGCGGAAGTGATCTTCGCACAATCAAAAACAACGTCGCAGGTGCTCTCTGCGTTCAAACGTATCGCCGACAACGGTAACAATGTCCTCGCAACTCGCGTACATAGGGACGCTGCGGAGGCTCTAGAACGCGAATTCTCGACTTTATCGTACTCTGAAACTGCTCGCCTTGCTTCGCTCGTCACTCATAAACCCGCGACACTACCTACTCCGATTGGAGTCATCACTGCGGGAACGAGCGATTTGGGTGTGGCAGAGGAAGCTGCGCTTACTGCGGAGTTCTATGGGAGTCCTGTACATAGAATTAATGATGTTGGCGTCGCCGGCATCCACCGCCTCTTCGCGCGTCTTGAGGAAATCAAGACCTGTCGCACCCTGGTGGTTGTGGCTGGCATGGAAGGCGCGCTTCCGAGTGTTGTTGGGGGTCTGGTCGATAAACCCGTAATCGCAGTGCCAACATCGGTCGGTTACGGCGCGTCATTCAACGGATTGGCAGCGCTGCTCGGCATGCTCAATAGTTGCGCGTCAGGTGTGAGTGTTGTAAATATCGACAACGGATTTGGAGCTGGTTTTCAAGCCCATCGAATAAATCAACTATGAATACCACGAACGCGCTCACTGAAGCGCTCAACGCGAAGTACGAGTCCATTCGGTCAAGTATTCGGGACATGGAACGGGTTATCGTTGCCTTTTCCGGTGGCGTGGATAGCTCACTTGTTGCGTACATCGCCAATCAAGAACTTGGTGACAATGCGCTGGCGGTCACATCCGCGAGTTCAAGCCTAAAGAGAAGTGACCTTCAGCTGACGAAGGATCTCGCGGAGAAATGGAGTCTTCATCACGAGGTGATCATCACCGATGAACTTCAAAAAAGTGCATACAGAGAAAACCCAATAAATCGTTGTTTTCATTGTAAAACATCGCTTTATACAAGCCTTGAAGGACTTGCTCAAGAACGCGGCTACGAGATCGTACTCAACGGCACGAATGTAGATGATCTCGGCGATCACCGCCCCGGGTTAGTCGCAGCTAAGAACTTTGATGTACGCTCACCGTTATGCGATGCTGGCATGACAAAATCAGAGATTCGAATTCTCGCAGCTCATCTGGGCATGGAGAATGCAGACAAACCGCAAGCAGCATGTCTTTCGAGTCGAGTTCCGTATGGGTCGCACATCTCAGAGTCCATACTGAATCAGATAGAAAGTGCAGAATCAGTGCTTGAGAGATTTGGTGTTCGACAGTTCCGAGTTCGACATCATGACGATGTTGCGCGTCTTGAAATTGATAGGTCTGAGATGCAAGCGGTGCTAGAACACGCGGACGAAATTCAAGCCGAAATCAAGGCTTGTGGCTATCGATTTGTTGCGATGGAGCTAGGCGGCTTTCGAAGTGGATCGCTTAACGATGGACTAATAAACATCGTAGAAGCTCGCTGATAAGTCTATTTATCCGTCCCCGAGCGGACTAAGTAAACTACCTAAAATCGTCGCCTCTGTCTGATTGGGACTAGCTCCTATCCATGCCCAGATCGCTAAGGTCGTTGTTTTTTGACACTTAGCGAACGCTTCAACAGCACGTTTCGCCCGCAAGGCAAAGTCTTCCATGGCTGGTGGATCGTTCTTTCCGCAGCCGGTATCCAGTTTACGTCGGGTCTCTTTTGGATGCACTCGTACGGCGCGTACGTCGTCCTCTTGCAAGAGGAATTTGCCTGGAGTGCGGCGATCGTATCGGGCGCTTTCGCATTAACTCGTGTCGAGAGCGGATTACTTGGTCCAATACAAGGATGGCTGACTGATCGCTTCGGACCAAAGGTCATTCTTGTCGTCGGGAATGTGCTGTTCGGAACGAGTTTCATGTTGCTGGCACTCGTCAATTCCGTATGGAGCTTCTACGCGGTATTCATTCTTATCGCAGTAGGAGGCAGTCTTGGCGGTTTTGCGACCGCGATGGTTTCCATCGTACACTGGTTCCGTCGACATCGATCGAAGGCCGTCGCCGGGTCTCAGCTAGGTTTCTCACTCGGCGGTTTAGCCGTCCCCATTCTCACGCTCGTTCTACAGTGGGTTGGGTGGCGTTGGACAGCCGTGTTATCAGGAATCTTCATCCTCATTCTCACGCTACCGCTTTCATTAGTCATGCGTCATTCCCCTCGGGAAATAGGCGAGCAACCTGATGGGATTGCAATTCGTGAACCCGTACCTCTCGGACAAGCGCTAACTCCGCTCCGCTTCACAACCGGTGAAGCGTTACGGACTCGATCGTTTTGGTTCCTTGCAATAGGTCACGGCGTGGCTCTATTGACTGTGTCCGCGGTCATGGTCCATTTGTTGCCGCACCTGACGCGAAGTCTCGGATATTCCTTAACGTATGCAAGTGCGTTTCTGCCGTTGATGTTTATCTGCCAGGTGGTGGGACAGCTTCTCGGGGGATTACTCGGCGACCGCTTCGACAAACGTCTCTTGTGTACTGTCTGTTTGATACTTCACTCGCTGGCTATGTTTGTTGTCGCATTTGCAGAGAACGCGCTCATGGTGATTGCGTTTACCCTGCTTCATGGTTTCGCTTGGGGAATCCGAGCGCCACTGCTCGTGTCATTACGTGCCGACTACTTTGGCGCACAGATTTTCGGCCGTATTCTTGGCTTCTCGTCAATGATCACCATGATTGGCATGACGATTGGACCTATACTGGTCGGCGTCCTATATGACGAGTACGAGAACTACTGGATTGGATTTACCACAATCGGTGTATTAGCGTTCATCGGTTCAGTGTTCTTCTTTTTAGCAAAACCACCCGAACCTGTCAGCCGGTCGTCAGATTCGGTCTCTGCAAAAGCGAGCGAGTGATGAGAGTTATCTCTTGGAACGTAAATGGACTTCGTGCGTGCGTAAAAAAGGGATTTCACGAATTCCTTGAGTCTTGTGGCGCGGACGTGTTGTGTCTTCAGGAAGTACGTGCCCTGCCCGAGCAGCTTGATGAGAAAACGCGAAATCCTGCTGGATGGCACACTGCGTTCTTTCCGGCTGTGCGTAAGGGATATGCTGGAGTTGCGATATATTCACGCGAGAAACCGACGCGTGTCTTGACCCGTCTCCCCGAAGATGAATTTAATGTTGAGGGACGATTTATCGTGGCAAAATTTGGTCGCCTATCGATCGCATCCGTGTACTACCCTAAAGGTTCAGGAAAAGAGCGCGACAACAGTCGAGTGCCTTACAAGCTCGCGTTCTATCAAAGCGCGTACAAAGCACTAGAAAAACTACGTGCGACGGGTCCTACCTTTGTCACAGGGGACTTCAATACGGCACATACCGAGATAGACCTTGCGCGACCTAAGGGAAATATGAAAACTAGCGGATTCCTACCGGTAGAACGGCAGGAATTAACACGCTGGCTGGATAATGGTTGGACAGACGTATTCCGAAAACAGCACCCCAATGAGCCAGGGCACTATACGTGGTGGCGTCAATGGGGAGGCGCTAAAGAGAATAACGTTGGTTGGCGAATTGATTACGTTCTTGCATCAGGATCCGCAGCCAAAAGCGTCACCAATGCGTTCATTTGGCCACACGTTGGCGGAAGTGACCACTGTCCGATTGGTATAGATACCCGGATTCGCTAAGCAATTCCAGGTGAACCAGCTCAAAGCGGCAAACTTAGATTTGCCGCTTTGGTCCGAGGTCGTTTGAGCTTACGCTTTCATCCGACGCGAGCTAGCGCGTTGTGACGAATTACTTTTACCTCGCGTCACACGTTTTGGCGCCGCCTTCATCGTCACGCTTGTGCTTCTCTTAGCAGATGCTGTCGTGCGAAGCGTCGACCTTGATTTTCCGGTAGACGATCGGCGTTCGACCTTTTTAGGTTTCTTCTGCCAGCGAAGTGCGGGTCCGGTGAAGAATTGCTGTGCGCGTTCCTGATCACGCGCTAGTTCTTCGTCGCGTTTCTTCGCTTCTTGGTATCCCTTACGCGTTCGTGGGAAATACTCTTGGCAGAGTTTTCCATCAACCGAACGTGCAACGCGATAACTTTGATAGTTTCCCTGTTGGTGTTTGTAGACGCTCATGGGGTCTCCTTGTTAATTGTGTCCATCCATAGACAAACCATGAAGATTGTCAATGCTCATATGACATTGTTGCGACCGTCGCCAAATCAGCTTGTTATCGAACTCAGTCACACAAACACAGTTGGATTCTAACAGATAAGACCAAAAAATCAAAGAATAGTTAGGAAGCGTGCCTAACACGCTGAATCACAAAGCTATTTCTGTACTTGTTACGGTGATTACGGTGAGTCTCGGGATATCCTTACCAGCACGGGCAAACGGTGATGTTAGGCGACTCTTGAGGAGTTTCTAACATAAAGCTTTGAAATAGAAAGCTCAATTTACGGTGCCATCAGAGACAACGTGAACTAAACGGTGTGCTGTACATAAATTGGCTTTATATCAACAAGTTACTTCAAGCTAAAGACAACTCCGATTACATACCGTGTCTCCTGCGAAAATCAGTCTGCTTGTTAGTAGATTCGAGTCGCGGCATAGGCGATCCCTTTGTACGAGACCCAGTTTCCTAAATTTGACTACGAGGTAAGCGGCCAAGCTGATGGTGCGAGCAAGCAGCAGACTCAGAAATTAGCTTGGTGGATTCGCTCAATGTTGCGTAAAAGCGTGGCTGGTCTTGTTCTTCAATCACAATTGGCGCACGACATTCCGTGCAAAAGCAAACCTGCGGTTTTGTGGTGGTTCTGGGACTCGCACAAGGTTCTCTTAACCTACTGATAAACAATTACTTTTTGGTCCGTCCCGCCTCCGTGGCGCTCTGTGGCGAATCTGACGGTGATTCCCCGAGCAATTCCGATTTCGTGCGCGTGAGAGCGCGCCACAACTCCGGTCCGGGCCGACTTCGGCATCGAACCCGCCGATTTCCACCACCTCGACGGGTGCGCTCGCCACATGGCGACAGCTCCATTGCCGTCCCCGACGCCCGCCCCAGATTCCTCCCTGCCGGGCTAAGCATGGCTGGCAGCTCGCTCCCGGTAATCATTAACTTCCTCGTCGCTGTCGGCGGCGTGTCATCCGTCAGGACCGCAGCGCCAGCGGAGGGCCTGCGCAGCGGGTTGACACGGTGGCCGCGGTGGCGTTCCCGCATTTCCTAAGTCATGCAACAATGGCCCGATTCGCGAGTCTCGCCAAGTCGATTTTCGGTAGTGGCATCGTTTGAAATCAGACGGAGGGCAGACATCCTAGCGAAAACGTCGATCGAGTGCGCCAGACCTACTTGCAAGACTCCCGGTGGATAGTCTTCGGACCGCTCTTGCCGGATCTTCGGTTGATTATGAATGCCGACGACATGGCGACGGAGGGCAGAACAAGCTAAAGGGGGTCTTCGTCGTGTTGCTCGCTCTCGTCGATGACCGTCAATTCCAATAGGTCGCGCAGCCTATTGAAACTGGCGTTGACATCATCGATGCTGGTAGGGAAAGCATCGTCCGCACGCTTGGCGATGTCAGCCGCGACGACCGCATTCCAGTGCGCCTGATCAATCAATGCCTTGAGGAATCGTTTCAGCGCGTTCTCGTCGACCATCGTCCGGTGGGATCCCTCGTCAGCATAAGGTCAAGGTGGCGGGCGCCTCGAATCGATCAAGTCAACAAGGTCACCCATCTCTCACAGTCGATCCGTAACGCCAGCGAATGGTACTACTACGTACTTCAAACTAGGAAGCTACCCGCTTTTAGGATCTCGGCGCTGCTTTTGACCTCTCCGGCTAAGGCTGTTCAGAAGCAGTACCGGCCCTCGACACCCGCTCAAAAACACATTTAAATCAATGGGTTGATTGGAGTGTGCCGTTGACGTGCAAAAAACATATAACAAGTGGTAGAATCGCGCAGTTCATTTCCGTAGGTAAAAGCACGATGACGCAACGCCGAACCTTTTTGAAGCAACTTGCATTCGCAGGCATCGGTGGTACTGCGCTTTTGAAAACAGGGCGACTCAGTGCCGCTGTGGATGCCGCTGAAGCGGCGGAAGCTGCCAAGTTCCCAGAAATGACTTATCGTGTATTAGGTCGAACCGGGTACAAGGCGAGTCGGCTCGTGTATGGCTGTGGTGCCGCGTTGTCACGCAATCGCGCGGATCGCGTGTTAAACCTCGCATTTGAGCAGGGCGTTAACGTCTATGACGTCGGTACGAGTTCGTATTACAACGACGCGCAACGAAATCTTGCGGATTTCGCGGGAGCACACCGAGACGATATCTTCCTGATTACCAAGGATTTCGTGAGTGGTGCGGATACGGATTCTGATCCAAATCTTGAGGAATCAAAGAAGATCGCTGCCGATTGGGAGGCAAAACTTGATACGTGTCTGACCGATCTAAGTCAAGAAAACGTTGACGCTTACTACATCATGGGAGCAAACAATCCGCGAATCGTTAATAACGAAGAAATTTTCAATTCGTTCGAACGTGCAAAAGCAGCCGGCAAGGTAAGTCACTTAGGCTTCTCTTCTCACGAAAATGCCAGCGAATGTTTAGCGGCAGCGGTTGATTCTGGTAAGTATTCGTTGGCAATGCTAGCGATGACACCTGCTGGGTGGTACGATTGGGCTAGTAAGAACACGCTGAAAAATACCAAATCACTCAAGGAGTTACAGCCAGAACTGCAGGTTGCACGCGAGAGCGGAATCGGTTTGGTCGCAATGAAGGCGGGTCGCATGTTGGCACCACGGATGTGGGGCGGTCGCGGGAATCAAGACGCATTTGATGCGCAATACGGCGACAAACTACTTAAAGCGAACCTATCTTCGTTCCAACGAAGCTATGCGTACGTACTCGAGAATGGTTTCGACGTTGTAAACGCTGATATCCAGAACTTCCATATCCTTGCTGAGAACTTCACAGCTGCTGCGACTTCGTCGCACTACGCTTAATCCTCAATTTGAGGTCGAATGAAGTCCCACACGGCTGATTCACACTGATCTGTAGCCTCTGAAGCTTCGTACGCAAAAGCATGCGGTAAGCCTGGTATGTGGAGGTATTCGACTTCGTGACCGACGCTGCGGAACGCAGTTAGCAGATCGTTCGTCATATATTGAGGTACGTTGGCGTCCTCACCGGGTTGTACCACCAACGTCGATGGTAGGTGGGTGAACTCCCTAGTTCGAAGGACTCGTTGAACGCTTGCGCGATGCATCTCCTCGCGTGAACCGAAGTATCCCTGATGAGCTCGCACAAGTTCATGTCGTCCCGTTTCCAGTGCGTATTCGAATCGGACTAGTGGGTTCGACACTGGCCAGAGTGCTACCACATATGCAACACTGGCGTCGATGGACTTTTCCTCACAATCCAATGCTGGAGTTGTTTGATGTAGTTCCGTGTTCGGTTGTAGCGCAGTGAAAAGCACCAAATGTCCACCCGAGGAACTACCGATCAGACCTATTTTGTCAGCATTGATTTCGAATTCATCGGCATGGTGTCGAAAGAATCGAATCCCTGCTGCGATATCCGCGGACGCAGAAGGGTGCTGGAACTGAGGACCACACCGAAAATCAAGTGAGAACACGACCAAGCCGCGTGAGGCCAAAAGTCTCGACATCACGTGAGGTGTTAATCGATCGTTAGCCGTCCACGCGCCGCCATGTACCATCACGATTCCGTAGCCGATTGATTCCGCGGGTCGATAGAGTCGACCAAGTAATTCGATACCCCGAGGCCGCGCGAATGGGATGTCTACTTCTTCGAATTTCGACACTGTTAATCAACCCATGCTAATTCAGCGACGCCGATCGCGGATTCTCCACCACCGGCATACAGTAGATAGATTCGTCCATCCTCTACGAAAATGCAGGGATCGCGAAGCTGATTGACACAGCCGTATGCAACACTCCGAACTGAAGGTTCGTTGGGCGCTGTTGCGCCCTCCCATTCGAATTCAGGTTTAAGAATCGATCCTAAGTGTTTGACTTCAATAGCATCCTCGTTGCTGATCTGTTCAATGACACTCACTTTGATATGCTCTGGCGCCTCCCCGACTTCAGTCCAAAATACGAACATGCGTTCCCGATTAGCAAGCAACGCGTGATGTCGCGCGTTTTCCGTAAATAAGCGTTGCCCACTTGAGAACGGTCCTCGCGCGTGCCGTGGCCAGTACAGAATCCCAGGCATGACCATAGCGATATATTCGTTCTCGAAGGGTGTGACGCGTAAATAGGTCTCACACAGCACGGTTTCTTCCGCGCTGAACGTGACGCCGTCGCGAGAAGTTGCGAGTCTAGTCCGTTGCTTGGCAAACGCGAGCAAACCATGGTAATACATGTAGATACGCCGTTCTGTATGGTCGACATGTACGTCCGGTGAGGCTATATGAGGCGCGGATCCTTCGTACTCTTGGCTATGAAGTAGCTGGTTTGGTCCTTTCTTTGTCGAAAATGCCAAATCACCGGGTGGTTGAATAGGCTCTGTCGGGAAGTAGGATTGCTCAAGTTTTAACGAACCCGGCGGATGAATGCGCCATGGTCCAGTAATCTCATCGGCATATGCGAGTCGAATGTACCGTCCTTTATGGTCTGCGAAATAGAGGTAATAACGACCGAGCGGATTCTCTATCCAATCAGGTACACGAATTAACGATGGTCCCTGAATATTGACGCCTATGCTTGAGTCTAGACCCGCGTGAACGATTGGCGTCTCCGTGAGTCGTTTTGCTTTCCACTGACCTGTGTGAGGATCGCAATCTACGTCGTCGTAGACCGTGTGCACTGTTACCGAGCTCCTCTGAATGGCGACGGGAATTATGCTGTTGAGGACACCCTAGCCGTCTTTGACACAGTCCGAATGGAGCTCGTTAGTCAAGTGTCCATGAAACGAAATAAACGATACACTCTCGGACTGTGGACGTTGATTCAGTAAACAACTGGCACCCTAGAGAGAATAATGGTGCACTCAGACTTGAGACGGAAGTCTTGGAATCCACTCAATCTGGTTTTAATCATTTCTTCGTATATATCAATCGATTGTGTCAACTCGATCTCCAACCGTAGCAGTACGTGATCTCTGTCTCGCGTTTGGCGATACAGAGTACCGTCATAGTCATGGTCTACCTGATTTCCGTGTCAACGGAAAAGTCTTTGCGCAGTATGCCGTAAACCACCATGGTGATGGTCGCGTAGCCCTCTGGCTAAATTCCCCGGAAGGCGTGCAGCAAGATTTCGTCGCGATGGATAGCGAGAGCTATTTCGTTCCGCCGTACGTTGGTCCAAGAGGCTGGCTTGGCGTCAATCTGGACAAGAATCTCTCTTGGGATGAGGTCCAATACCAAGTTGCACAGGCGTATTTAAATACGAGCCGTCGGAACGCTGATATCGAGGACGTAATTCCAGATGTCCCACCACCGGATATTCCGATTGATCCAGTGGAGTTCGATGCTTTCAATGACCCGAATTGTCGTCGCTGTCTAGAGCAGATTCGTTCGTTCTGTTTTTCACTGCCGGAAGTGACTGAAGTACCGCAGTTTGGTAAACCGTCGTTCAAAGCGGGTAAGAAAACTTTCGTGACGACCTACGTGCGCGATCGCACACCGTGCGTTGAAATCTGGGTTGGCAAAGAACAGCAAACCGTACTCGCAGCTGATAGTCGATTCACGATTCCGCGTTACACTGGTCACAATGGTTGGATGCAGCTTGCTCTACTAGACCAAGACTGTATGGAGTTATTTCACGATTTGGCCATCGTTAGCTACCGTCATTTCGCGCTCAAACGCATGCTGACGAAGCTCGACGAAGACTCAGAATGAAGGTTGTGCGTCTGCCTAAATAGACAACGCTCTCAATATGGCCGAGTGCTAACATAAAGAAACAAGATCGTATTTCGGGAAAGGGGTTTTGAATGGCGATCACGATAAAAGTAAATGGCATGGAGCGCGAGCTCGATGTCGACGAAGACACACCACTTTTGTGGGTCTTACGTGACCATCTCTCACTCGTTGGTACCAAATTTGGTTGTGGTCGCGGATTGTGCGGCGCGTGTACGGTTCAAATTGATGGCACCCCTACTCGGTCGTGCCTCACAACCGTAGCGGCAGCGTCAGGACGCAATATTTCAACGATCGAATCTTTAGTCGATCAGCAACCTGACCTCATTGACGCATGGGTCGAGGAAAACGTCGCGCAATGTGGGTACTGTCAGTCGGGCCAACTTATGTCAGCCGCGGCACTATTAGCAACTAACGCAGCGCCGTCTGACGAAGATATCGATAGTGCGATGGCAGGCAATATATGTCGATGTGGGACGTACGGTCGAATCCGCAAGGCAATCCACCGGACCGCGGAGGGTCGACAATGAATTCCCTTCAATTACGTAATCTGTCACGTCGTAACTTTATCGTCTCGTCTAGCGCTTTGGTCGTGGGATCCTACGCGTATACGACAGGATTCAACCCTGTCTTCGCCAATGGCGCGCAATCGTTATCGCCGAGTGTGTATCTTGAGGTGGGCGCGGATGGAGCCGTCACTGTCACTTGTCACCGTTCCGAGATGGGACAAGGCATTAAGACTGCTGTTGCCCAAGTCGTGTGTGAAGAGCTTGAAGCAGATTGGGACCAAGTCGTTGTAGCGCAAGCCGAGGGAGATGCGAAATACGGCGATCAGAACACGGATGGTTCTAAGAGCATCAAGAATTTCTTTGTACCCCTAAGGAATGCCGGCGCAGCAGCACGAGAAATGCTCGTACAAGCAGCAGCCGATTCTTGGGACGTAGCGCCTAATGAGTGCGTGGCACGAGATCACGCGGTCCATCACGAACCTTCGGCGCGAAGCACTCCATTTGGTGAGTTGGTCAGCGCTGCGAGCAAACTTGATGTTCCTACAAGCCCTACGTTGAAAGCGCGGGAGAACTGGAATCACATCGGCAAAGCCCGTGTTCATGTTGATGCCCACGATGTAGCAACTGGCACTGCAACATACGGTGCGGACGTCACGTTACCAAACATGGCTATTGCAGTAATGGTCCACGCACCTGTACTCGGATCGTCGCCGTTAGATGTGAAAGTGCCAGATAGTGCAAATGAGAACGCTCGGTTCATAGGGATCGAAAAGATCAATGCCGTACCAGGTCCAATCGCCTTCAATCCCGTCGGCAGCGTTGCGGTAATAGCTGAAGATACCTACACCGGCATCAAG
>LXNI01000755.1_pt1 | contig 34816 bp, 35 predicted proteins | sample 809091 | NCBI WGS metagenome assembly LXNI01 (sample SAMN04870527, study PRJNA318959) | sponge metagenome | biome: 01000161; feature: marine sponge reef; material: water | host: Sarcotragus foetidus | place: Greece: Milos, Mediterranean Sea | collected 2013-05-29 | depth 5-7 m
CGGTCGAGCCGGGATAGAGCACCGCCGCCGGCCGCCGGTCACCGCCCGGCATGGTGTTCTCGCCGTAGCGGATGAGCGTCTCGTCCGCGGTGTTGACATGCGCCGCGCCCAGGCCGTTCGCGGCGTCGTTCAGAAAGGCGTCCATGGTCATGGCGTTCTCCCCCGTCGGACTCCATTCTACCAGATGGCCGCGCCGGAAGAACCTTCCGAAGGTGCGGCCGGGGGCGGCGGCGCAGCCGGCGCGGCAGCCGGGTCCGGCGACTTTGCGCGCGCGACAGGTTCCGGCAGCGCGATATCGCGCAACGCTTCGGGCAGCGGCCCGCCGGTCGCCCAGTCGAGCAGTTCGACGGTGTGGAGCATCGGCAGGCCGGTGAAGCGGCCGAGTTGGGCGAGGCAGCCGAGATTGCCTGCCGCGACCGCCGCAGCGCCGGTGCTCTCGATATGGCCGGCCTTACGGCGGCCCAGCGCCTCGGCCATCTCCGGCTGGAGCATGTTGTAAGCGCCAGCCGAGCCGCAGCAGAAATGGCCCTCCGGCACGTCGCGCACGTCGAAGCCGGCGGCGCGCAGCAGGGCGCGTGGCCGGCTGCGGATCTTCTGCGCGTGCTGGAGCGAGCAGGCGTCGTGATAGGCGACGGTGAGCGGCACGGCGGATTCCGCCAGGCGCAGATCTTCCGGGGATAGCAGTTCAGTCACATCCCGGGCGATGGCGGCGAGGGCGGCGGCCTTCTCGCAACGGGCCGGGTCGCTGGCGAACAGGCGCGCGTAGTCCTTGACCACGGTGCCGCAGCCCGACGCGTTGACGACCACCGCGTCGAGGCCGCCCCGTTCCAGTTCGGCGTGCCAGGCATCGACATTTCGCGCCGCCGCCGCGCGCGCCATGTCCGCCTTGCCCATATGCAGGGTGAAAGCGCCGCAGCAGCCCGCGTCCGGCGGCACGACGACCTCGATGCCGTGGCGGGCAAGCAGCCGGACCGTCGCCGCATTGATCTCCGGCGCCAGGGCCTGCTGGACGCAACCCTGCAACAGCGCGACGCGCCGCCGCCGCGCGCCTTCGGCCGGGTGGACACCGGCGATGTCCCGCTGCGGCGGCAGGGCGGCGGGCGCCAGATCGGCCAGGGTGCGCAGGCGGCCCGGCAGCAGCGCCCGGAACGGCCGGGCCAGCCGCGCCAGACGGGTCATGCGGGAGAAGCGAGCCGGGTCGGTGACGGTCCGGGCGACCAGCCGGCGCAACAGCCGGTCGCCGAGGGGGCGGCGGTAGTTCTCCTCGACATAGGACCGCGCGATGTCGGCGAGATGGAGATAGTCGACATCGACGGCGCAGGTCGTCATGCAGGCGTTGCAGGACAGGCACGAGTCGATATGGCCGACCGTCTTCGCATCGGGCCGGCCGCCGCGCTCCAGCATCGCCCGGATCAGGTCGATCCGCCCGCGCGGCGCCTCGTTCTCGTCCCGGGTCAGCACATAGGTCGGGCACACCGCCGTGCAGAACCCGTAATGCACGCAGGTCCGCAATATCCCGTCCGCCGCGGCAATGGCAGGATCGGCAAGCTGGACGGCGGTGAAGGCGGTTTTCATGGGCGGGCCCGCGGGTCAGGACCGTAGGCTGGCACGGGTGTCGGGCGCGGGACAATGGGCAAGCGTGCGGGGCGGCTGGGTATAACCGACCGGCCGCCGCCTATTCGAACAGCTCGCTATGGGTGCCCGCGCGGACGAAAACGACCGTCCCGCCCGGCCCGGCCGTGTCGTCGAACCGGTAGATTAGCAGAAAATCGCCGCCGACATGGCATTCGCGATGCGCCGACCATTCGCCCTTCAGGGCATGATCCTTCCATTCGGTGCCGAGCGGCGCATCGTTTGCCGCCAGGAGGAGCATGACCCTTTTCAGGCGCTTCATGTCGTAGCGCCCGGACCGCGTCAGCCGCTGCCAGTCCTTGAGGAAGGCCCTGGAATAATCGACCCGGCGCGGCAGGGTTGCCCGCTTACTTGCGGCCGGCCGCTTCAAGCTCGGCAAGCATGTCGTCGGCCGTGGCGAAGCGCGCCTTGCCGGCCTTCACGATCCCGTCCGCCTCGGCCATGGCGGCCCGGGTCTCGGCGTTGGGCACCTTGAGTTCCAGCGGAAACGCCTGGTCGGCCGCGATGCGGTGGAACAGCAGGCGCACGGCTTCCGAGGCGGTCAGCCCCATGGCGGCAAGCGCCGCGGTCGCTTCCCGTTTCAATTCGTCGTCCATCCGGACATGAAGCATGGAACTGCGCGCGGACATTTCGGCCTCCTGTATCTCAATTGAGATATATGGAGACGGTCCCGCGCCGTCAATCTACCGGCCGTCGACCGCCGCGCCAGTGCATCCCCCTGGCCGGTTTCTTGTTCTCGGACTCGATCTCGCGCGTGCGGATATCGGCGATGACCAGGATGTTGCCGGAGCCGCAGGCCGGATCGAACACCAAGATGCGGGCGAGACGCTTGCGCAAGGTGAGCGGCGCCACCCACAGCGCCCTACCCGGCGCGATTCGCCAGCATGAAAGCACGCAGAACGGCGTTCATCCGGCTCAAATGGCCTTTGCCCTGCGCCTTGAACCAATCGAGCACGTCTTCGTCCACCCGAAGCGATACCGCCTTTTTCGATGTTCCCGACGGCATGACCAGCCGCGCGGTTGCAAAAAACGCCTCATCCATCTCCGGAATATCCGAAGTGTCGATGTTTGCGTCGGGAATTGCGTCGATTTCAGCCAAGCGCTTTTTCGAGATAGGCACGGAAGTGTCTCCTTTCCTTTCCGGTCGCCTTTCGGGCGCTGATTATCCGGATAATGCCGTCGCGATCGGTATGGACCACAACAACGACGATACCGCTTACAAGGAAACCGAAGCCGATCTCCCGCGATTCGCCGTACTGGCGGTCATCGACGCGGGTAAGGACCGGACCGTTGAAAATCTCCTTCGCTTCCTCGAATCCAATACCGTGCTTGCGCCTGTTATCGGCGTTATTGTCGTCGTCCCATTCGTAGCGAGGCATTCAAGAGACGTTCGTATATACAAATGTATGCAATATGCCGGGTTGTCAAGCCTTATTACCTACAACCACCACTGGATCACATAGTCGAACGGGCCTTCGGCGTTGAGCAGGTCGACGCGCTGGAGGCGGATGCGGTAGGCGCCCGGCCCGTCTTTCACCAGCTCGTGGCGGTATTTGCCGGCGAAATGGCGGACCTCGTAGCGCAGGTATTCCGCGCAGTGGAATTTCGAGCGCACGGTCACGTCGCCGTTCTCCGCCACATTCTCGATCACGACGTTCGAGACGACGTGGCTGAGCCGGTTGGGCGGGCTCTGGGACCAGGCGTGCGGGTGGGTGTTGCGCCGGATGCGGATCGTCATCAGGTCGAGGTCTTCCCAGAAGATGTTTGGCACGCCGTCGCCCTGCGTCTGGTCCTTGTGGGCCGGCATCCAGTAGCGGCCGTCCGGCGCGAACAGGCCGAGCCATTCGTCCCACAAGCCGTCGTCCAGAATTTCCGCCTGGCGGGTGAGAAAGGCCTCGACGGCGCGCTGGGTCTCGAAATCAACCTGCGCGACGGGCAGCGCCGCGGCGGCTTTCACGTCAGCGTCCGGCATCTTTAGCGTCCCCCTGCGCCGTTGCCCGCGCCCATATAATCGGCCCAGACCTGCATCATGTGGCGCAGCGGCATCTCGCTCATCGTGCCGGGCGCGCTGTAGGTCACGCCGTCTTCCACGGTGTCCGAGCCGTAGTTGCGGTGCAGGCTGACCCAGTCGCCGCCTTCGCTCGCCAGCCCGTTGTGGCACTTCCAGAAATTGTGCAGGTCGTCGGCGTTCACCATCGTCGAGGGCGAATTGACCAGATAGTAGTAGTCGAGCGCCCGGCGGTAGATCGCCTCCGGCGCGCCCTTGAGCCGGAAATGCCAGATCTCGGTCAGCGTCCGGTCGACGCCGAGCGGCCGGATCGCGCGCAACTGCTGGAGCGGCGGCTGGACCGACAGGCTGGGATAGACCAGCACATGGTGCAGGTCGGTCGAGAGGATCGCCTCGCCCTTCTCCTCGCCATGGGCCTGTTTGAGCAGCGTCTCGTATTCCACCGTATCCGGGTCCTGCGGGCGCAGGCCCATATAGCCGGCGAGGAAACAGTGGCCGTGGGGATGGCCGACCGTGTCGAACTTGCCCCATTCCTCGATCGGCGTCTTGAAGGCGGAGATGAAGCTGTAGGCGAGCGGCGGTTTTTCCCCGTCGCGCTTTTCGATCTCGCGCTCGACCTGGCCGGCCGAGACGCCGGTCGATTCGTGGGTTGCCGAGGGGTGCGAAACGTCGAGCTGGTTCTCCAGGAAGATCTTCCAGTTGGATTTCTGGATCATGCGGAAACAGTCGCCGACGACCTCGACGTCGCCGCCCGGCGCCCGGTCGACGAGCTGGTCGAAGGTCAGCGTCGCGCCGCCGAGGAAGGTCTCCAGGTCCGGCCCGTCGGGCGCCAGGGAGGCGAAATAGAAGCCGCGGTAATTGTCGACCCGGGCCGCCGGCTTGAGGCCCGCATCGCCCTCGGCCAGATTCATCCGGGTGCCGTCATAGCCGCTGGTCGCCGGGATGCTCGCGATGGTGCCGTCGAAATTGTACATCCAGGCGTGGTAGGAGCAGCGGAAGCGCTGACCGGCGTTGCCGCTGCGGTCCGAGCACAGCATGGCGCCGCGGTGCGGGCAGCGGTTGTAGAACACGCGGATTTCGCCGTCCTTGCCGCGCACCATGAACATGGGCTGGCGGCCGACCTGCACGGTGTAATAGTCGCCCGGCGCCTTCACCTGGCTCTTGTGGCCGACATAGACCCACGCGGTCTCGTGGATCCGCGCCATCTCCTCGGCAAAGATGTCCGGATCGGTGTAGCACAGCCGGTGCACCCGGTCGGGCTCCACCAGGCCGGAAATATCGCGATTGCCGTTGCGCACAGGACCCTCCCTCGCGGTGTCGCGGTCAGGCGGCAAAAATGCCGGATGAAGCGGGTTGCAGCAAGCGCAAAGGCCCGAATCGCCGTTCAGGCGCTACGGCCAGAGCGCATCCAGCGGGAAGGTAACTGCGTCGAAGGGCGGGATGGAGACAGGGTCGTCGTTGCGTGCCGTGGCGATCAGAACCCATTCGCCATCGCGCAGCTCGAACGTCTCCAGATCGCGCGCGGCCGGATCGATGAACCAGAGATGGCCTACACCCTCGCGCGCATAGACTTGCCGCTTGCCGTGGCGATCCAGATCGCGCGTCGAGGGCGAGAGCACCTCGCAGACCCAGTCAGGCGCCAGAGTGACGAAGGCCGTTTCCGGGAAATCCGGCATGCGTTCGCGCCGCCAGCCGGCAAGGTCGGGCACCAGGATATCGTCGCCGAGGTGAAGTTCCGGCTCGTCGATGATCCACCAGCCGCCGGGGCCGCCGCGGCCTTTCTGGAAAGGGCTGGACAGTTCGTCGCCCAGGGACGACGACGCCAGCGCATGTGGCATCGCCGGCCGCGGGTGCGTATAGAGTGCCCCTTCGACGATTTCGGCCACCATATGCATCGGTGCGTCCAGCACGTCCTGGTAGGTCGCGCGGCGTTGAGGTCGTTTGAGGGCGGCCTGGGGTCGGGCCATCGCAGAACTCTCCCGACAAGCGAGGCGCCGAGCCTAGCATGGCGGGGCCCTGAACGGTAGGACCGCCGCGGCGATCCTTCAGCGTTCCGCCGCCAACGCCGCGGCGGTTTCGGCGAGCGCCGCGCCCTGGACGCGCGCCATTGCCAGTTCCGCCGGGCTGGGCCGTTCGCCGGCGCCGCGGGTGATCGTGCCGGCGCCGAGCGGGCTGCCGCCGTGTACCGCCGACTGGTCCATCACTTCCGCAGTGCGCAGGCCGAGCGGCACCAGGGTCATGCCGTGGCTGCCGAGCAGCGACCACAGGGCGAGGATCGCGCTTTCCCGCCCGCCGCCGGAGCCGGAGCCCACGAATACGGTCGCCGGCTTGCCGATCAGCGCGCCGTCGAACCACATCCGGCCGGTCCGGTCGAGGAAGACCCGGAGCGCCCCGCTCATCGTGCCGAAATGCACCGGCGTGCCGAGCGCCAGCCCGTCGCAGGCCAGCAGGTCGGCCGGTTCGGCAACCGGCACATCGGCGAAAGGCGCGCGTTTCGCCTCGAAGTCCGGCCCCTGTATCGACGGCGCTTCGGCGATCTCAGGCACCTGTTTCAGGGTCACGGCCGCGCCGGCGTCGGCTGCGCCCTCGGCGACGGCCCGGGCCATCTTCCAGGTCGCGCCGCCGGTCGAATGAAACAAAACCAGGATGCGGGGGCCGCTCATGGCGCTAGTCTAGGCCCCGGAAGGATGGATTGAAACCAGGAGACCGCCATGCCGGAGAACGCGACGATTATCGAGATGCGCATCTATACCGCCCATGTCGGCAAGGCAGCCGCCTTCGTCGCGCTTTACCGGGAGAAGGGCCTGCCGATCCAGGAGCCGATCCAGGGCGGCCTGCGTGGCATGTACCGCACCGAGTTCGGCCCGATGAACCAGGTGATCCTGCTGTGGGATTATCCCGACCATGCCGCACGCGACGCCCGCCGCGCCGTCCTGCTCGAAGCGCCCGGATGGATGGACTTCCTGCGCGAGGCCGCGCCCCTGATCCAGAGCGAGGAAAGCCGGCTGCTCCTGCCCGCGTAAGGGCCAGCCGGTGGCTAGGCCGCCGGATCGAGCTTGTTGAGAGTCAGCGCGGCGTCGATGGCGCCCACGATGGCGTCGGAATCCGCCCGCTCGACGATCAGCGGCGGCGACAGGATCATGATGTTGGCGGCCACCCGGACCAGAGCGCCGTGTTCGTAGGCCAGGTTTGCCAGTTCGCCGGTATATTTCATGCCGGCAGGGGTCTTGGCATCCCGGTCACTGACGAACTCCAGGGCCAGCATCAGCCCCTTGCCGCGCACGCTGCCGACGGTTTCGTGCTTGGCCTGCAGGTCGCGCAGGCGGGCCAGCAGATAATCGCCCTCGCCCTGGGAATTGCCCGGCAGATCCAGCTTGAAGGTCTCGTCCAGGCAGGCGAGCGCCGCCGCGCAGCCAACCGGATGGCCGGAATAGGTATAGCCGTGGAAGATGGCGCCCAGCATATCCTTGTTGCTCCTGAACGCCTCGTCGATCCGGTCGTTCACCACGCAGGCGCCGAGCGGGAAATAGCCTGAGGTGATCGCCTTGGCGATACACATCATGTCCGGCTTCACGCCCCAGCCGCGGCTGCCGAACCAATTGCCGGTGCGCCCGAAGGCGGTGACCACCTCGTCGGCGATCAGCAGGATGTCGAAGCGGTCGAGCAGCGCGCGCAGCTTCGGCCAGTAGGTCGGCGGCGGCACGATCACACCGCCGGCGCCCTGGACCGGCTCGGCGATGAAGGCGGCGACGGTCTCCGGATCCTGAAACTTTATCTCGTCCTCCAGCGCGGCGAGGCACAGGTCGGCCAAGCGCTCCGGATCGGTCTCGTCGAAGGGATTGCGATAGGCGAAGGGCGCCGCTACGTGATGGCAGCCGGGCATCAGCGGCTCGTAGGCCCGGCGGAAGTTGCTGTTGCCGTTGACCGATGCGCCGCCGAAATGGGTGCCGTGATACCCCTTCTTGAGCGAGAGGAACTTGGTCCGGTCCGGTTGCCCCTTGACCTTCCAGTATTGCCGGGCCAGCCGCAGCGCCGACTCCACCGAATCCGAGCCGCCGGAGGTAAACAGCGCCCTGCTCATGTCTTCCGGCGCGAGCAGCTCAACCAGCCGGTAACCCAGCTCGATCAGGCCCGGGTGGGTCGTGCCGCGGAAGCCGGCGTAGTAGGGAAGCCGCGCCAGCTGGTCGGCGATGGCCTCTTTGAGCGGCTCGCAGGAATAGCCCAGATTGACGTTCCACAGCCCGGCGACAGCATCGACCACCGTTGCGCCGTCGAGATCCGTGATCCGTACCCCTTCGCCCGAAACGATGATCCGCGGCGGGATGGCCTCCATCTCGTTGGGATGGGCCATCGGGTGCCAGACCTGCTTGGCATTGTTTTCTTTCAGGAAGTTCGAATTCGGAATGTCGAGCATCGGATCGGGCCCCCTGCCTGCCACAATGGATCGCAAGCGGCCCTTGCTTCGCGTTCGGCCCTTGCCTCGTCTTCTGAAGATCTACGGGGGCGGTTTGTAGCCCGGATGCCGCCGCGCCGTCGATACGCCCTTTACGATTGCCCGGCCTACGGATTGGCGCTTGCGTCCCATTCGACTTCGAGGCTCTGGACGCCGCGGAAGGTCAGGGTCCGGATATAGCTGAACTGCTGATCCGGTTTCAGGCGCATCTGCGGCAAGCGGCGGACCAGCTCTTCCAGGATCACCTTCATCTCCATGCGGGCGAGCGGCGCACCCATGCAGAAATGCGCGCCGTGCCCGAGGCCCAGATGGCGCCGGGCGTTCCGGCGCGCCGGATCGAATGTTTCCGGATCCTCGAACATCTCGGGATCTCGGTTGCCGGAACCCATCAGGATCAACACTTTGCCACCTTCGGGGATCGGCATCCCTGCAATTTTCGTATCTTTCGTCGCAATCCGCCGCCACGCGAAGATCGAACTGTCGTAGCGCAGTATCTCTTCGACGGCGTTGGGAATCAGGGATGGATCGGCGACCAGCCGCTCCCAGGGCTCCCGGTCGCCCAGCAGCTTCTTGAGGCCGTTCGCCGACGCCTGGGTCGTCGTTTCGTGGCCGGCGAACTGCATCAGGAACATGACGTTGCGCAGATAGTTGATCGAGAAGCGCGACGGGTCTTCCCGATACAGCCGCACCATATCGCCCAGATAGTTGTCGCCCGGGTTCTTGAGCGCGTTGTCCACTAGCTCGACTGTAAACTCCCAGGAGGCGCCCATGTCGCCCATCATGGCGACCTGTTCCTCGTCGGTCGGGAAACCCCAGTTGACTATGGCGCGTTTGGACCCGAGCTCCTTGACCATGACGGCCTTGTCGTCCGGCGCCCCGAGAAAGATGAAGATCGCCAGAGCCGGAATCTCGTACAGCATCTGGCCGACCAGTTCGGCCTCGCCGTCATTAACGAACCGGTCGATGTAGCGGGTCACGATCTCACGCACCCGCGGTTCGACCTCGTTCACCCGCTTCGGCGTGAAAGCATCGCCGAAGATCTTACGGTGCGCCCGGTGGGTCTCGATCTCCTCGTCAACCAGGGACGGTTCGATCCCGATGTCCAGCGCGTCGCGCACTTCAGCCGCCGCCGGGCACAGCGAGCGCACCGGATGCCGCGCCACTGCAGGCGAGAATGTCTCCGGATCGCGAAATACGCCGACGCAATCGGCATATTTCATCACGACCCAGCAATCCATTTCCGGGCTGTAGAAGACGGGCTCGGCGTCGCGCGTTTCGGCAAAAAACCGGTACGGATCGGCGATATAGTCGATCGAGAACGGCAGAAAGGCCCGGCCCGCGGCCGATACCGGACAGCCGGCGCCGACCGGCCCGGCGCCATCGTCCGGATCGGACTGGAACATTCCGAAAGCCGGTTTGCCTCCCATTTCGCCCGCCTTGAAGTTGCGACGCGGCCGGCGACCGTTCCTCCGGGTCGCCGACCTTATTCCGCAGCTTCCTACCGGGCGCCCCTGTCGCCGTCTACCCCTTGCCGCGCCAGGGAATGAGCTTGCGTTCGAGCATCCGCATCAGAATTTCGATGGCGAAGCCGATCAGCCCGATGATGACGATTCCGATCACCACGATATCGGTGTTCAGGAAGTTCTTGGCGATCATGATCATCGAGCCGATGCCCCGGTCCGCCGCAACAAGTTCGGCCGCCACAACCGTGCCCCAGCAGACGCCCATGGCGGTGCGCAGGCCGGTGAAGATTTCCGGCAGGGCATTCGGCAGGATGACCCGGAGCAGAACCTGGAGCTTGGACGCGCCCAGCGAATAGGCGGCGTGGACCTTGGACACGCGCACGCTGTTTACGCCGGCGCGCGCCGCGATGATCATGATGAACAGCGAAGCCAGGGCCAGCAGGAAGATCTTTGCAAACTCGTCGATGCCAAACCACAGGATGATCAGCGGGATCAGCGCCAGCGGCGGGATCGGGCGGATAAACTCGACGATCGGATCGAAAATTCCCTTGGCGACGGACCAGAGCCCCATGGCGAAACCGAGCGGAATGCCGATCAAAGCGCCGTAAACGACGCCCGACAGCACCCGGTAGACGCTGATCCAGATATGGTCCCACAGGGCGATGTTGCGGAAGCCTTCGTTGGCCAGTTTGCCGACGCGATCGAACACGGCATCAAGACCCGGCCAGTAGATCGGATTGATCCATTCCGCTGCCGTCGCCACCCACCAGAGTATGATGAAGGCAAGCACTGAGATGACGCCATAGCCGCGGCCGGAATTGACCGCCGAGGCATCTCCGAACTTGACGGTTTTCTGCCGCGTGAAGCTGTTGTCGGCCAGGCCCAGCCAGACCATCCAGCCCGAAGGTTGTTGCTGGCTGCTCATGCCGCCTCTCCCGCTTGACCCATTATTTCCTCTTCCATCTCCCAGATCATGGAGAGAATTTCTTCACGCTTTTCGATAAAGTCGGGCGAAGCCTTGATCTCCCGTGGGCTTTCGTTCAGCCCCCGCTTGGCGAAGGGCAGGCGGTATTCCCGCTCGATCCGTCCCGGCCGCGGCGCCATCACGATCAGGCGCTCGCCCAGGAACAGGGCTTCTTCCACCGAATGGGTGATAAGGATGATGGTCTTCCGGGTCTCGTCCCAAAGCTGGAGCACAAGACCCTGCATTTTTTCGCGCGTCAGCGCGTCGAGTGCGCCGAGCGGCTCGTCCATCAGGATCACTTCCGGATCGTTCGCCAGGCAACGGGCCAGCGCCACGCGCTGCTGCATCCCGCCGGAGAGTTGGTAGACCGGTTTCTTGCCGAAGTCCTGGAGGCCGACCGTCTCGAGAAGATGCTCGACCGTCACCTTGATATCGGCCGATGACTTGCCCGCCATTTTCGGACCGAAGGCAATATTCTTTTCAACGGTCAGCCATTCGAACAGGGCGCCCTGCTGAAAGACCATGCCGCGTTCCGCGCCCGGCCCGGTGACGACCGAACCATCGGTATCGGCGATCATGCCGCGGTCGGCCCCCGGCCCGGTAACGACCGAGTCGCCCCCGTTTGCCTGCGGATCCTGCAGGACGACCCTTCCGGCGGTGGGCGACAGAAATCCGGCGACGATGTTGAGCAAGGTCGTCTTGCCGCAACCCGACGGTCCGAGCACCGACATCAGTTCACCGGGCTGCAAGTCCAGCGACACATGGTCGAGCGCACGCACCGGATCGCCGCCCGGCACGGTGAACACCATGGAAACATCCTGAATCGAGAGCGCTTTCATTGCTTCTCCCCTGTCCTCGCCGCAACGGAACGATGCGGGAGAAAGAAAAAAGGCGCGGCCCCGAAGGACCGCGCCTGTTCTGGCCTTTACTTCAGGAAACTGGCGTCGACGGTGCCGCTATAGTCGGCGAGCGCCTTTTCCAGCTGCTTTTGCTGCACGAAGAAATCGGCGACTTCCTTCATGAACTTCTGGACGGTTCCGCCCATCCATGCGGCCGAGGCCTGTGCCATGTTTGACGGGAAAGAGAACATCCGGATCATGTTGGCGGTGGCAGCATTGTCCATGCCGGCAGCCTTCGCGATCTTCCCCAAGGCCGCTTTCGGATCCTTGTTGTAGGCCGCGTTGGCCGCGTCCGTGACGTCCATGAATTTCTGGACGAGCTTCGGATGCTTCTTGATGAAGTCCTCGTTGGCCGAGATGACGTCGAAGACGCGGATGCCGATGGCTTCCTGCTCCTTCGCCGTCATCAGATACTCGCCCTTCTCCTTCATGCGCAGCATCGGGCCGCCGAAGGCGCAGCCCATGACGATGTCGCCGCGCGCGAAGGCGACGGCGGCGTCGGCGCCGTTCATCTGCACCATATTCACCTTCGTGGCATCGACGCCGAGATGGTCGAGCATGCGCAGCAGCTTGTAGTGGGTCACGTTGCCGATCGGCGTGCCGACCTTCTTGCCCTCGAGCTGCTTGGCGTTGGCCTTGGTGATGCCGGAGGCCTTGCTGATCACGCAGTTGTCGGCCTCGGCGTATGACACCGCGACGCCGATCAGTTTCAGCTTCAGGCCTTTGGAAACAGCAACGACAAACGGCACGAGACCCTGGCTGTAGGCGATCTGTACTTTGCCGGAAGCCATGGCGGCAGACATCTCATTGCCGTTGCCGAAGGCGCGCCAGTTGACCGTTACGCCCATTTCCTTGTCATAGGTCTTGTCGAGCTGGGCGACCTGGTTGGCCGTCGGCCATTCCTGGAAGAAGGCGACGGTGATTTCCTTGAGCTGGGCGTTCGCAGCCGGCGCCGCGACGACCAGCGCTGCGGCGCCCAAAGCGAGTTTACGGAGAATTGTCATGGGTTACCCTTTCTTCATAGTGCTTTCGCGAACACCTTATTGACGGTGTCCACCCCTGTTGGCACCGGGTATCGAGTTGCGATCCCGGTCCGGTTATGTATCCGGCTTCTTCCGGCCGGTCAGTGCCTGATTGCCTCCTTCGGATCGATAAATTCGTAGCCGAGGCTTTCTGCAACCGCCGGATGGGTGATCCGGCCGGCATGGACGTTCAATCCGTTCATCAGATGCAGATCGTCGCCCAGCGCCTCGCGCCAGCCCTTGTCGGCGATGGCGAGCGTGAAGGGCAGCGTCGCATTGTTCAGCGCCTGAGCCGAGGTCCGCGGCACGCCGCCGGGCATGTTGGCGACGCAATAGTGGACGACATCGTCTACGACGAAGACCGGATCGTCATGGGTCGTCGGACGGGATGTTTCGAAGCAGCCGCCCTGGTCGATGGCGACATCGACGACGACCGAACCGGGCTTCATCCGGCCGATAAGTTCGGCCGAAACCAGTTTCGGCGCCGCAGCACCGGGCACCAGCACGCCGCCGATGACGAGATCTGCCGCCATGCAATGCCGCTCGATCGCATCGCGGGTCGAGAATACGGTGTTGAGCGGCCGCCCGAACTGCTGCCACAGGCGGCGCAACTGATCGACATTGCGGTCAAGGACCCACACGTCGGCGCCCATTCCCAGGGCGATATGGATCGCATGCGTCCCAACGACGCCGCCGCCAATCACGACGACCTTGCCAGGATCCACGCCCGGCACGCCGCCGAGCAGAATCCCCAGCCCGTGGTGGGTCTTTTCCAGGAAATAAGCCCCCGCCTGTACTGCCATGCGGCCGGCCACCTCCGACATCGGCGCCAGCAGCGGCAGTCCGCCGGACGGCGATGTCACGGTTTCGTAGGCGATGCACGTCGCCCCGCATTCAATCAGGTCGGCCGTCTGCTCAGGATCGGGCGCGAGATGGAGATAGGTGAAAAGGATTTGCCCCTTGCGCAGCATCGCGCGTTCCGGCGCCAGCGGTTCCTTGACCTTCACGACCATTTCGGCGTTGGCGAACACATCGGCCGCCGACGGCACGATCCGGGCGCCGGCCGCCTCGTAATGGACGTCCGTCATGCCGATCGCCGCGCCGGCGTCCGTTTCGACGATAACGTCGTGCCTGTGGGCGACGAGCTCGCGAACATTTTCCGGGATCAGGCCGACCCGGTATTCGTGAACCTTGGTTTCTTTCGGCACGCCAATCAGCATGTTCCCCCGCTCGGCAATGCGTGGCCCCCTCCCCTCGAATACCGCAAATCGCTCGCAAGCAACAAACTATCCTGAACCTTCCGTGTGCCCGACGCAATCGACTATTGACGCCAATGCGACAGGGCTATCGATATCGATTTACGTCAGCCGATCCGGTCCTGGATTTTGGGGTTTCCCGCGCCGCAGCAATATGTCTCTATGATCGGGCTCAATACGCTGTGGCTGCGCGGAAATTCACAGGCGCACGATAGCACCTGCAAGGGGTATCCTTTTCTCCACAGAAGAGTGCGACGCCGGAGGATCTCACATGGACTTTTCAGCCAATTCGCTCGAAGAGCACTGGATGCCGTTCACGCCGAACCGCGAGTTCAAGGAAGAACCGCGGCTGGTCGAAAAAAGCACCGGGATCCATCTGATAGACCACCGGGGCGGCAGGGTGCTGGACGGTTCGTCAGGCCTGTTCTGCGTCCCGGCCGGTCACGGCCGTCGCGAAATCGCCGATGCTGTCCATGAACAACTGCTGAAGAACGATTATACCGCGCCGTTCAATCTCGGCCATTCGGGCTCATTCCAGCTCGCCAAGATGGTTTCGGCGATTACGCCCGAGCCGATCAACCACATCTTCTTTACCAATTCCGGCTCGGAATCGATCGATACGGCGCTGAAAATCTGCATGGCCTATCACGGCGCCCGCGGCGACCACCGGCGGCAGCGTTTCGTGTCGCGCGAGCGCGCCTATCACGGTGTCAACATGGGCGGCGTTTCGCTGTCGGGCATGGTGAAGAACCGGGACATCTTCTCCGTCTGCATGCCCTATGTCGTGAACATGCGGCACACCTGGCGGGCTGAAGACCGGTTTACCCGCGGCCAGGCGGAAAACGGCGAAGAGCTCGCCAACGATCTGCAACGCTTCTGCGACACCTATGGCGGCTATACCATCGCCGCCTGCTTCGTCGAGCCGGTCGCCGGGTCGACGGGCGTTCTCGTTCCGCCCAGGGGCTACCTCGAGCGGTTACGCGAGATCTGCGACGCCAACGGCATCCTGCTGGTGTTCGACGAAGTGATCACCGGCTTCGGCAGGCTCGGCACGCCTTTCGCCGCCGACGCTTTCGACGTCACGCCCGACATCATGACGATGGCGAAGGCGCTGACCAACGGCTGCCAGCCGATGGGCGCCGTGGCGGTGAATGACGGGATCTACGACACCGTGGTCGACGCGGCGCCGGACGGCGCGATCGAGTTCTTCCACGGCTACACCTATTCGGCCCATCCGGCCGCCTGCGCCGCCGGCATCGCGACCCAGACTCTCTACAAGGAGGGCGGGCTGTTCGCGCAGGGGGCCGCCCTGGTCGATCATTTTCAGGACGCGGTCTACGCGCTGGAAGAAATGGACATCGTAACGGACGTACGCGGCTACGGCCTGTTGGCAGGCTTCGACCTGAAGCCGGGCGCGGTGCCCGGCGCCCTGGGCCCGCAGGTCCAGAAACGCCTGTTCTGGAACGGCCTCCATGTCAAATTTACCGGCGACTCCGGCATCGTCGCGCCACCCTTCGTCTCGACAGAGGACGATATCGACGAGATGATGGACATCCTGCGCCGCACTCTGCTGGAATATTCCTGAACCTGGGGCCTCCGAAGCGAAAGCTAAAGGCGGCCGGTCGGCCGCCTTTAGCTTTGAATTGAATGCCGGTCGGCGTCAGCCGATGACCCTGCCATCGTCGAGGCTAATCGCGATGACGACCGAGCGCGGCACCGAATCGCCGCCGTCCGGCCAGTGGCTGTTGCCACGCTCGCCCGGATGCTGGACGCCGACAAAGACCGTGCGGCAGTCGCCGCTGAACGCGATGCCGGTGATTTCGCACTCTTTCGGGCCGACCAGGAAGCGCTTGATCTCCCCCGTTGCCGGATCGCCGATCAGCATCTGGTTGTTACCCATGCCGGCAAAGTCGTTTGCGTTCGAATAGTTGCCGTCGGTCTGGATCCAGAGCAGCCCCCGGCTGTCGAAGGCCAGGCCGTCGGGCGAGTTGAAGAAATTGCCGGGATTGACATTGTCCGAGCCCTTGCGGTCGTCCTTGTGCACCGCCGGGTTGCCAGCCAGCACATACAGGTCCCAGGCGAAGGTCCTGGCGGTGTGGTCGCCGTTCGCCGGCCGCCAGCGGACGATCTGGCCGTATTTGTTGCCCGCGCGCGGGTTCGGGCCGCCGACCGGCGTCGGGTCGCCGCCGGCGTTCGGCTTTCTGCCGCGGTTCTTGTTGTTGGTGAGCGCGCAATAGGCTTCGGCCTTGTGCGGATTAGCGGCGACCCATTCCGGGCGGTCCATGGTCGTCGCCTTGACAGCGGAAGCGGCCATCCGCGTATGGATGCAAATTTCGGCCAGGGACGCCATGCCGGTCGTCTGCGGCGTCAGCGCCAGCCACTCGCCGGCGCCGTCGGCATTGAAGCGCGCGGCGTAGAGCGTGCCCTCGTCGAGCAGGCCGTCATTGGCGCCGCCGGCCGCATACACGCCGTCGGAAACATAGCGGTAAAGATATTCGCCGCGCTCGTCGTCGCCCATATAAACGACGATCCGGCCGTCTGCGGCGACCACCAACTCGGCGTTCTCGTGCTTCATGCGGCCGAGGGCCGTGCGCTTTTTCGGCGTCGATTTCGGATCGAGCGGGTCGATTTCCACGACATAGCCTGCCCGGTGCGGCTCGTTGGGATGTTTCGCGATGTCGAAGCGCTCGTCGGCCGTCGCCCAGGCGTAGCCCCAGTCCTTGTGCCGGATGCCGTAGCGCTTGAAGCCGGGCGGCAGCGCCAGCGCCTTGTCGCTCGACGAGAAATAGCCGTTGAAATTCTCCTCGCAGGCCAGATAGGTGCCCCAGGGCGTGCGGCCGTTGCCACAATTGTTCCAAGTGCCGAGCGAGCGGGCGCCGGTCGGATCCGCCTTTGTCTTGAGCAGGTCGTGGCCGGCGGCCGGGCCGGTAATCTCCATCGGCGTGTCGGCGGTGATGCGGCGGTTGAACGGCGAATCCTTCACGACCTGCCATTTGCCGCCGGACTGCGCGACCTCCATGACCGAGACGCCGTGGGCCGCCTTGCCCTTGCGCACGTCGTCGGCATTCTCCGGCTTCATGGTATCGCGCATGCCATAGATAATGGAGCGGTTGGTGTATTCGTTGTTGACCGCCAGGATGCTGCGCGCGCCGGACTGGAACAGGGCCATGCCGTCGGTATTGTCGCCGAACGCCATTTCCTGGGACGCGCCGGTGCCGCGGGTCGCGGGGTCGAAGAGCGTGCCCGTGCTCCACAGCGGATCGCCCCAACGCACGACGATATGCCAGCTGTAGCCTTCCGGCACGCGCACCGTGTCGTCGGTGCCCGCCGGCACCGCCTCGAAGGCCAGGCGGCTTCCGGCGGCGCGGGCGGCGGCGCGGGCGTCGCCGGCTCTCAGTGCCGCGGCGCCGGCCAGGAAAGCGCCGGTTCCAACGGCGACGACGCCGCCGAGAAAGCCGCGCCGGGACAGGGAATCCTCGACCATCCGGTCGAAATCGGTTTCTTCCGGCCGCGGATCGTTGAGTTTGTCGAGCCCGTCGAACGAGAGTTCTGCGGCATCCGGCGGCTCGCCGCGGTAATTCTGACGATCGGTCATTCCTGCCTCTTGCTTCGCAAATTCTTCGGCGGCTTCCGCCTCGGCTGTTCCGGGTGGGCCGGTCTGCCCGCCCCGACCGCCGTTCTAGCCATACGATATGTCGAATGCATGACAGATCGGTGATCGGAAACTGAAGCCTGCCGGGCGCCGGCCGGCTGCGGCATCACGCGGAATAATCCAGCCCCCAGTCCCGGTATCGCGCCGGGTCTTCCTGCCAGCGGTCGCGGACCTTGACGAACAGAAACAGGTGGACGCGGCGGTCGAACAGCAGTTCCAGCTCTTTGCGCGCCGCCGCGCCGATTTTCCCGATCTGCCGCCCGCCCTTGCCGAGCACGATGCTCTTCTGGCTGTCGCGCCGGACAAAGACCGTCTGCTCGATCTTTACGCTGCCGTCGCTACGCTCTTCCCAGCTCTCGGTCTCAACCGTCAGCGCGTAGGGCAGCTCCTCGTGCAGGTTGAGATAGAGTTTTTCCCGGGTGATTTCGGCGGCGAGCAATCGTTCCGGCATATCGGAGAGCTGATCTTCGGGAAACAGATACGGCCCGGCCGGCAGGCGCGCCGCGCAGTGCGCCAGAAAATCGCCGGTACCGCTCCCGGTCAGCGCCGAGATCATGAAGATGTCGCTGAACGGCCCCTCCCCGTTCAGCCGGTCGGCGACGGCGAGCAGCCGGTCGCGTTTCAACAGGTCGATCTTGTTGAGCAACAGGATGGCCCGGCGGCCGTTTCGCAACAGCCCTTCGATGATGCGCGCGGTATCGGAGTCGGTCTGCCGCTCGCATTTGCGCGCATCGACGATCAGCGCAACCAGGTCGGCGTCGGCCGCGCCCTGCCAGGCGGCGGCGATCATCGCCCTGTCCAGCCGGCGTTTCGGCGCAAAAATCCCCGGCGTATCCACCAGAACGACCTGGGCGGCGTCGGGGCGGTCCCCGACCATGACGATGCCCAGCACCCGCGTCCGGGTCGTCTGCACCTTGGGCGAAACGATCGAAACCTTGGCGCCGGTCAGCCCGTTGACCAGCGTCGACTTGCCGGAATTGGGCGCGCCGAGCAGGGCAACGAAACCGCAGCGCGGCCCGGCCGGAGCAGGTTCACCGATCACGGTGCATAACCCGTCGATTTGTCGAAGCGCTGCACTTCGCTACCCGTCATCGGAAACACAGCTCTCGATTTGGTCGATCATCCGGCGCGCGGCCGCCTGCTCGGCAATGCGCCGGGAACGTCCTTCGGCGCGGACGGGAGGCAACCCGCGCACGGTGCATTCCACATCGAAGAGCGGCTCGTGCGCCGCCCCTTCCCGGCGCAAGATCGTGTAAACCGGCAGTGGCAGCGCCCGGGCCTGCGCCCATTCCTGCAGAGTCGACTTCGAATCCCTGGGCGGGCGCACGCTCTCGCGCATCATGGGTTGCCAGTAGCGACGTATCATGCGCGCGGCCGCATCGTCCCCGCCATCCAGATACAGCGCGGCGATCACGGCCTCGCAACAGTCCGCCAGCGCCTGGGGATTGTCGGCGCCGCCCTGCTGCCGCTCGCCGGGCGACATATTCATGCAGATGCCGAGTTCGAGCCGGCGGGCGACACGGGCCAAGGCTTCTGCGCTGACCAGCGCTGCATGTCGACGGGCGATCTGGCCGACTTTTTCTTCTGGAAAGCCGTCCATGAGGAGGCGCGCGACGATCAGGCCCAGCACCCGGTCGCCAAGGAATTCCAGCCGTTCCAGATTGCGTTTGCCGCGGCCCTCGCCCTCGGTGGCGCTTGGGTGAGTCAATGCTTCCTCCAGCAATTCCGGCTGCCGGAAGTCGTACCCCAGGTCGACCATCAGGGCGGCGACGCGATCATCGACGGCATTCACCTGGATCGTTCCTTATCCGCATCCGGGTTCCGGGAAACTTCCCGTCGCCATGCAGTAAGCGGCAGGTTAATTTAGGAGTCTCCTGTCGGCTGACTACAAGATGTTCATTTCAGGGTAAACTCGCATCCGCACACCGACATATCTCCCAATGGAGCCGGTTTTGACGACAAAGCCCCAAGACCCGGCCCAGCCGCCGGTATTCGGACTGGACCATTCGGCCTACCGCTGCCGCGATGCAGAGGAAACCCGCGCCTTCTACGAGGATGTCGTCGGCTTCCCGCTCGCCCAGTCGCTGCTCATCGACCGGCATCCGACCACAGGCGAACCGGTCGATTATCTGCACATCTTCTTCGATATCGGCAGCGGCGATCCGGACAGGCCCTCCTACATCGCCTTCTTCGACGTCGTCGATCATCCGGGCGACAATCCCGACGAACTGTTCAAGACGCGCTGGGGCATGGACCTGCATTTTGCCATGCGTGTCGCGGACCATGCCGCGCTCGACGCCTGGAAGGCGCGGCTCGAAGCCAGGAACGTAACTGTGGAAGGCCCTGTCGACCACGGCATGTGCCGGTCGATCTACTTCCACGATCCCAACGGTTACCGGCTCGAATTCGCCTCGTCGGAGGCGGAGGAGAACCGGGTCTTCGCAGACCATGCCGAAAAATCGCGCGACCTGCTGGAGAACTGGGATTCGTGGAAAGCGTCGAGAACTTCCGCAGCCGCCGAATGATCGCCTGTACGCGCCCGGCGCGCCGGCCGGGCGGTGCAGGGCCGCACAGGATACCGGGAGACAAGGATGAAGAACGCGTTGCTGCTGGTCGGAAGCATTCCCCTGGAAACGCCCGAGGAAGTGTTTCGCACGTTCGGGCCGTCGATCGGCTCCTCGCTCGCCTATATGCCGGACGGCGAGGTGGGCGACCGGCGTTTCTGGATCGATGCCGTGGCCTACCGGGTGTTGAACGGCCATCCCCAACTCGAGACGGTCGGCCGCCCGGCGCCCGACGAACACGGTGCCGACACCTGGCGCCCCCAGGGCGATCACGACCAGTTCAAATTCCGTGTCGTCCCGGGCGTCGATGACGTGACGTTCGGCGATCCGGGCTGGCGCCTCGGCTACGCGCGGGATGCGATCGGCTCCTACTTCGTCTTCAAGACCCTGAAAAAGGAAGGAACGATTCCCGACCATGTCCGCTTCCAGGTGTGCCTGCCGCTCACCTACAGCACCCTCGGGCTGTTCGTTCCGGACGAAGCCGATCTCCTGAAGGTTGCGCCCGGCATGACGAAGGCGCTCAAGGCGGAGGTTGAGAATATCGCCGCACACATCCCCGCGGCGGAGCTTGCCATACAGTGGGATTTGGCAATCGAAAACCGGCGCATCGAAGCGAAAATCGTCGCCGGCGACCCGGATGGCGCACGGGCCGAGGCCGCGAAGGTCGCCGCACCGCTCGGGGAGATATGTGCAGATCTGCCCGACGAGGTTCATATCGGCCTGCACTCCTGTTACGGCACCGTCAACGGCTGGCCGGGCCGGCAGCCGGCGGACATTTCCGGCACGGTGCTGTTGCTGAATGCCCATGCCGCAGCGTGCGGACGGCCCGTCGATTTCGTACATTTCCCGACCGTCGCCGCGGCCGGCGACGCCTGGTTCCGCCCCCTCCGGGACCTCGATGTCGGCGAGGCACGCGTCTATGTCGGCGCCATACACCATCTGCACGGCGTCGACGGGATGCGCGCCCAGCTCGACACGGTAAAGCACTACCTGCCGGACTTCGGACTGGCGGCACCCTGCGGTTTCGGCCGCGTCCCGGATCGGCCGGGGCGCCAGTTGACGGACGAAGGCGACGACGTACCGCCGGACTATATGCGCATCATTCTCGAGGACCACAGGCGCGCGGTCGACGTGCTCGGCGAAGTCCTGCACTGACCGTTGGCGAGAGCCGGCGCGGCCGACCCGGCCGGCGCTAAAGTTCAAATTCGGTAACTAACAATTATTGAAAAACAATGTGTTTTGCTTTTTTGTCCGGTTCATTCAATCAATTCCCTTGAACAGCCGGCTCCAGCGGATCGAACCTGGCCATTTCCAGACTTCCCAGAAACTTGCCGAGCCGTTTACCGAGAAGAACAGGAACTGCGCCCGGCCGATAAAGTTCCGCAATGGCACCATGCCGACGCCGGAAAAGCGGCTGTCGCTCGAATTGTCCCGGTTGTCGCCCATCATGAAGTAATGGCCTGCGGGCACGGTATAGATGCCGGTGTTGTCGGAGCCGGGCGCCCGGTCGCCGCATTCGTAGATCGTATAGGACCGGCCGGACGGCAGGATTTCGCGATAGAGTTTGGCTGGCGCCGGCAGGCCGCTGGCGCTCGTGCATTCCCGCCCGGTCAGGCCGTCATAGGCCTTCAGGGGGCGTCCGGCGGAGATATCGGCGCGCGGCAACGGCCCTTCGCGGCGCACCTGTTTGCCGTTCAGAACAAGGCGGCCGTTGCGGACCTGGATACGGTCGCCGGGCAGCCCAACCACCCGCTTGATGAAATCGACCTTGGTGTTGGTCGGCTGCCGGAAAACCGCTACGTCGCCGCGCTCGGGTTCGCCCGTGAGCAGCCGGTTTTCGATAATGTCTGGGCTGAACGGGATCGAGTAGTTCGCATAGCCGTAGCTGAATTTCGAGACGAACAGGTAGTCGCCTTTGTGCAGGCCCGGATACATCGAATCCGAAGGGATGTTGAACGGCTCATACAGCAACGTGCGCACGACCAAGGCGATCAGGACGGCGTAGAAAATCGTCTTGAGCGCACCGCCGGTGTCGGACTTCCGTGCGGACTTTTTTTGCGCTGCTTGGGCTTTGCGCACAGGGCAACTCCTTGGAAGCTTCGAGCCTCGGTTACCGCCCAATGTGGGAAGAAACGGCGCGGGCGCAACCGGCCCGCCGCCGCGCCTGCACGCTGTACCCCGTCTGCCCGGCCGCCACAACCGTTCGCCGGCGGTCGCCGGTTCCGGCACCCGCCGCGGCAGGCTGGGCAAACGCGGCGTGCGGTCCGAAAGGCCCGCTCAGGCGCCCTCCTCCGCCGGCACCGCGGAAATGACGACGATGACCTGCGCCAGCGGCGGCTCGTCGGTGATCGAAACGTCTATGCGGCCCTCCATCCCGTCCGGCAGCAGTTCCGCCAGCCGCCGCGCCGCGCCGCCCGTGAGCGCCATCGTCGGCTTGCCGCCGGGCAGGTTCACGACGCCCATGTCGCGCCAGAACACGCCGCGCCGGAAGCCCGTACCCAAAGCCTTGGCGCAGGCTTCCTTGGCGGCAAACCGCTTGGCGTAGGTCTCCACGCGGCGGCGGCGGCCGTCCGCCCTCGCCCGTTCGATTTCCGTGAAGCAGCGGTGGGTGAACCGGTCGCCGAACCGGTCCAGCGTGTTGCGGATCCGGCGAATGTCGATGAGGTCGCTGCCAATGCCGACGATCATGGCGTCCGGAAGGTCATTTCCCTGCCGGCGGGCGCCGGGACGAGCGCTCAGGCGCTGCGCGCACCGGCTGCCTCGGCCCGGGCCTTGTCCATCAGGCTGCGCATCCGTGTAATCGCGCTCTCAAATCCGCCGAAAATCGCCTCGCCAACCAGGAAATGGCCGATATTGAGTTCGACCAGGGTCGGAATGGCTGCGACGTCGCCCACCGTATCGAAGGTCAGGCCGTGGCCGGCATGGCATTCGAGGCCGAGCCGTTCGGCATGCGCGGCGGCGTCTTCCAGCCGGCGCAACTCGCGCGCCCGGGCTGCCGAATCGCCGTCGAGATCGGCCTCGCAAAACGAGCCGGTGTGCAACTCGACCACCGGCGCGCCGAGCACGACCGCCGCGTCGAGCGCTTCCCGGTCCGGTTCGATGAACAGGGACACGCGGATACCCGCCTCCTGAAGCGCGCGCACGTATGGCGCGAGATGATTGTGGCCCTGGACGACATTCAGGCCGCCCTCGGTGGTGCGCTCCTCGCGCTTCTCCGGCACGATACAGGCCGCATGGGGCGCGTGGCGCAGGGCGATTGCCAGCATCTCGTCCGTGGCGGCCATTTCCAGGTTCAGCGGCAGGTCGATTTCTTCGACCAGACGCAGGATATCGACGTCGGCAATATGGCGGCGGTCTTCGCGCAGATGGGCGGTAATCCCGTCGGCGCCGGCCGCGGCGGCGGCCCGGGCGGCGCGCACCGGATCCGGATGCCCGCCGCCCCGGGCGTTCCGGATGGTCGCCACATGATCGATATTCACGCCAAGCCGCAGATAGCGCATCGCCGATATCCAATCCGTTCCTGTCTAGCTGCGCGCCCGGTCGACCGAGGTGATGATCGGGCTGGCGCGCAACGCCGCGATGATCTCGGTCAGATGCTGAACATCGTCAACCTGGATGTCGAGATGGATCTCGAAGAAGTCGATCGACCGGTTGGCGATGCGCAGGTTGGTGATGTTGCCGCCGTTCTTGCCGATGATTGTGGAAAGGTCGCCCAGGGTGCCGGGCTCGTTCGACAGGAACACCTTTATCCGCGCAACATGGCTTTCCTCGGCCGATCCGTCGACATCCCAGGACAGGTCGAGCCAATGGCTGGGCATGCTGTTGAAACGCTGCAGGGTATCGCAGTCGACGGTGTGGACGGTGACACCCTTTCCGGTCGTGACGATGCCGACAATGCGTTCGCCGGGAAGCGGATGGCAGCATCGGGCATAGTGAACGGCCATCCCCGGGATCAGGCCGCGGATGCTGATGCCGGTCTCGGCCGCAGCCGCGCCGTTCCCTTTCTTGCTGCGTGACGCCGGTTTGCGCGCTTTACCGGATCCGCCATCGTCGGTAGGCGCCGGAAACAGCTTGTTGACGATTTCCGGACCGGAAAGCCGGCCTTCGCCGATGCGGATGAACAGGTCGTCCTCGTCCTGGACCTGGAAGGTCGCGACGGCGCGGGCGATCGCCTTGTTGGTCAGGCGCCGGTGTTCCTGCCGGAATGTCTTGTCGAGAATGCCGCGCCCCAATTCGCGGTATTCGTGCCGGTGCTGGATCCGGATGAAACGCCGGATTCGCGCCCGCGCCTTGCCGGTCGCGACGAACCGCAGCCAGTCCGGCGACGGTTTCTGGGTCTTCGAGGTCAGCACCTCGACCTGGTCGCCGTTTACCAGGCCCGTCTGCAACGGCACCATCCGGCCGTTGACCTTGACGCCGGTACAGCGGTCGCCGACCTCGGAATGAACCGCATAGGCAAAATCGACCGGAGTCGCGCCATGGGGCAGCGCAATCAGGTCGCCGCGCGGGGTGAAGCAGAACACCTGGTCCCGGAACATCTCGAGCTTGGTGTGTTCCAAAAACTCGTCCGGCCCCTCGGCCTGCTCCATGATGTCGAGCAGTTCGCGCAGCCAGCGATATTGCGGCGTGTCAGCCTCGCCTTTGCCGTTTGCCGCCCTCTGTTTGTAGGACCAGTGCGCCGCCAGTCCGTTTTCGGCGAGGTTGTGCATCTCGTCGGTGCGGATCTGCATTTCGATGCGATGGCCGTCGGGTCCGATGACCGCCGTGTGGATCGAGCGATAACCGTTCGGCTTTGGCAGGCTGATATAGTCCTTGAACCGGCCGGGACTGACCCGCCAGGCGCTGTGAATCGCGCCGAGCGCGCGATAGCAGTCCTCAACAGTGTCGAGCTGGACGCGAAACGCGATGATGTCGCTGAGTTGTTCGAACTCGACATCCTTGCGCTGCATCTTGCGCCAGATCGAATAGGGCGATTTTTCCCGGCCGCTGACGTTTGCTTCGAGGCCGGCGTCCTTCAGCGTGCCTGAAAGCGACTCGATGATCCGCGGCACCAGCGACTGGCCGGCGGTCCGCAGGAATTCGAGCCGCTTCATGATCGAGGTGCGGGCGTCCGGGTTGATGTGGGCGAATGCCAGATCCTCCAGTTCGTCCTGCAGTTCGCGCATGCCGATGCGCTCGGCGAGCGGACTGTAAATCTCAAGCGTTTCGCTCGCGATGCGCTTGCGTTTGTCCATGTCCCGGATGTGGTCGAGCGTGCGCATGTTGTGCAGCCGGTCGGCCAGCTTGACCAGCAGGACACGCAGATCCTCCGACATGGCGAGCAGCAACTTGCGGAAGTTCTCCGCCTGCCGCGATTCCGACCCGGTGATCTCGATCTGGGACAGCTTGGTGACGCCGTCGACCAGCTTGGCGATTTCCGTGCCGAACAGGTCTTCGATTTCCGGCAGGGTCGCGTGCGTGTCTTCGACGGTATCGTGGAGCAGCGCCGTTATGATCGAGGCGCCGTCCAGACGATAGCGTGTCAGGATACCGGCAACCTCGACCGGATGGGAGAAATAGGGATCGCCGCTGGCGCGCTTTTGCGCACCGTGCGCCTTCATCGAGAACACATAAGCCCGGTTGATCGCCTGCTCGTCGGCCGACGGATCGTATTGCTTTACTGTCTCGACAAGTTCGTATTGCCGCATCATCGCGAAACGCTCTGCGACGGTGCTGCGCCGGGCAAATGTCGGCTGGAGGCACCCGGGCTACGGCCTGAAAGGCGGGGCCGGTTCCGGCGGGCGCGCCCGCGACTTCGGCAGGAAACGCGCGATTGGCCCAGCGTCAGCCCTCCGGTTCTTCCTTTTCCTCCGGATTTCGCACCTCCGCGCCGAGCAGGACGCCCGTATCCGCAACTGCCTCGCCGGCGGCGACATCCTGCGTCGTGCCGGCATCCCCCAAATCGGCGTCCCCGGTATCGGTATCCCCGGCTTCGGTATCCCCGGCTTCGGTGCCCCCGCCGCCAGCGATTTCCGCGTCGGGGATTCCGGCAGCGGCGATTCCGCCGTCGGCCATTCCGGCATCGGCGACCGCGGTATTCGCGGCCTGCCGGTCGGCGACACCGCCGTCGACCGGCGTCGCGCCCAGAACGATCGATTCCCGGCTCAGCGCTTCGGCGACTTCCAGATCTTCTTCCAGATCGTCGCTTGGCTGCTGCTTTTGAAGGCCAAGAATCAGCGATTCCTGAAGCTCGTCGAAGGACAGGGTATCTTCGGCAATTTCCCGCAGCGCTATCACCGGGTTCTTGTCGTTGTCCCGATCCACCGTTTCCGCCGCACCCGACGAGATATCGCGCGCGCGCTGCGACGCATACATCACGAGATTGAAACGGTTCGGCACCTTGAGGATGCAGTCTTCTACGGTAACGCGCGCCATGCGGCGGTCTCCCGGCAATGAAAGTTCGGAATCCCGGCGGCTGCTGTTCTCAGCAGTTCCGGTCCAAAAACGGTTCCGGCGATCTTCTCCGTCCGGCGACGATCCGGTCTGCTACGATCCGGTCTGCGGTATCGACGCGAACGGCCAATGCCGGAAGGGATTGCAGCGCAATATATTTTGCCACCGGCGCGAAGCAAGCGCTCCGGCTGCCGCAGGGGCCGACCGAAATCGGGCCTATTCCTGCCGGTCCAGGCGAATGCAGCCATGATCGGGCGGCAGCGCGGCGACAAGGTCGGCCACTGTCCGACGGCTGACAGGATGGCGCCAGGCCGGCGCGATCTCCGCCAGCGGCAGCAAAACGAACGCGCGGCCGTCCAATCGCGGATGCGGCAGGACGGGCGGGCCGGCGGATACCTGTCCCCGGTAATCGATCAGATCCAGGTCGAGGGGACGCGCAGCGTTCGCGGCCGTGCCCTCGCGCTGGCGCCCGAAGCGCCTTTCGGCATCGTGCAGCAATTCCATCAGAGATCCGGCGGAGCCGGAGGCGGCGGACCGGCCGAATTCGAGCCGCCAGACCGCGTTCAGATAGTCGGGCTGATCCGAGGGCGGCCACGCGGGCGAGACGTAAAGGCTGCTGCGTTCGACGGGTTCGACACCGGCGGCGGCGAGCCACGCCGCGGCTTTGGCGAAGGTTTGCGCGACCCCGCCGCCCCCCGGCCCCGGTAGGTTTCCGCCGACGGCGACATAGGTCCGGTGCGGTCCGGTGGCCGGTTGCCCTCTTACGCCCATCGCACTAACTCGTGATTTGATAGAGAGACATGTGATTACCCCGGACGCCGGGACGCTATATAATCGATAACAATTACAGGACGTGGCAATGACAGTACGCAACCTCAGCATCTATTCCGACGAGAAAATTGCGATTTTCATCGACGGTTCGAATCTCTATGCGGCAGCCCGAACTCTCGGCTTCGATATCGACTACAAGAGGCTGCTCGAGTTCTTCCGGACCCGGGCCATCCTGCTGCGCGCGTTCTACTACACGGCGCTGATCGAGGATCAGGATTATTCGCCGATCCGGCCGCTGGTCGACTGGCTGGACTACAACGGCTACACCATGGTCACCAAGCCGACCAAAGAGTTCACGGACTCCCAGGGCCGGCGCAAGATCAAGGGCAACATGGATATCGAGCTCGCCATCGACATGATGGAGCTCGCCGAAAAACTGGACCATGTCGTGCTGTTCTCCGGCGACGGCGACTTTCGCCGGCTGGTCGAGGCCGTGCAACGCAAGGGCGTGCGGGTAACAGTGATCAGCACGGTCAAGACCTCGCCGCCGATGGTCGCCGACGAATTGCGCCGCCAGGCCGACCTTTTCCTCGAACTGGCCGACCTCGCCGAGAACATCCAGCGCGATCCGCGCGACCGGCCGCCGCCGCGGCGCGACCGCTTCGAGCGCGACAGCGAAGAAAGCTACGGCGACGACGATTTCGAAGGACAGGATTGAACCGGACCTCCGGAACCGCACCTGAATCTTCACGCCCGGAAGCCGGGGCCGGCCTGTCGCTGCCATGACCGGGCTCGCCGCGCCGGACCGCAACTGCCCCTTGTGTCCGCGGCTTGTCGACTTCCGGACCGAATGGCGGGAGCGCGAACCGGACTGGCACAATGCGCCGGTGCCCTCCTTCGGCCCGCTCGACGCGCCGCTGCTGATCGTCGGCCTGGCGCCCGGACTGCGCGGCGCCAACCGGACCGGCCGGCCCTTTACCGGCGACTGGGCCGGCGATCTCCTATACGACACGCTTGGGCGCTACGGCTTCGCCGGCGGAGGCTACGACCGGCGGCCGGACGACGGGCTCTCCCTCAAAGATTGCCGGATCACCAACGCCGTTCGGTGCGTGCCGCCGGAAAATCGCCCGACAACCGCTGAGAGCCGCGCCTGCCTGCCCTTCCTGACGGCAGAAATCGCAGCCATGAAACAGCTGCAGGTTATCCTGGCGCTTGGCGGCCTCGCCCATGGCATGACGCTCGCGGCGCTCGGCCTGAGGAAATCTGCCTTCGCTTTCCGCCACTGCGCCATCCACCCGGTCGCCGAAGATCTGGTCGTCGCCGACAGCTATCACTGCTCGCGCTACAACACGAACACCGGCCGCCTGACACCGGACATGTTCCGGGCGGTCTTTGCCGAAATCCGCGCCCGCCTGACTTGAACCACGCGGAAATACGAGGCCCCCCGGCGGCTTTCCGCCGGCCGGCCGGCGCCCCGGATCCGGCAGATCGCGAAACCGGACCCGATCGGCCAGGCCACGGGCCGGGTCGTTAACGGGCACTGAGGCCGACGCTAATACCACGCGTCCGGCAGGTCTTCCTTGCGCCGGGCGACGAAGGCGTCGAGTTCCTCGCGCACGGCTGCGTCCATCGGCGGCGGCGTGTAGTTCGCGAGCATCTCCTTCCAACGCGTGTGGGCACGCTGGCGCATGTCGGTGGCGCCGCGCTCGGTCCAGCTTTCGATATTCTCGCTATCCGACAGCTCCGGCTCATAGAAGGCAGTCCGGTAGTTTCGCATCGTGTGGCCGCAGCCGAGGAAATGGCCGCCCGGCCCGACTTCGCCATAGGCGTCCCGGGCCAGGGCCTCGTCGCCGGTATCGATTCCCTCGCCGAGCAGCTTCCGGTAACCCCCGAGCCGGTCGGCATCCATGATCAACTTTTCGAATCCGGTGCACAGGCCGCCCTCCAGCCATCCGGCCGCCTGCAGGACGAAGTTGGCCCCGGCGAGCATCGTGGAATGCATCGAATCGGCCGATTCGTAGGCCGCCTGCGCGTCCTCGATCTTCGAGCCGGTCAGCGAACCGCCGCAGCGTAGCGGCAGACCGGCCCGCCGGGCGAGCTGTCCGACGATATAGTTCGACAAGACCGGCTCCGGCATGCCGAATGTGGGCGCACCGGACTTCAGCGACATCGAGGTCAGGAAATTGCCGAGAATGAAGGGCGCGCCAGGCCGCACCAGCTGGGCAAAAGCGCAGCACATCATCGCCTCGGCAAGCGCCTGGGCGACGGAAGCGACGGTCGAGACCGGCCCCATCGCGCCGGACAGGATGAAAGGCGCCACGGCTATGCCCTGCCCCCGCCCGCAATAGACCCGGATCGACTCGGTCACGACCTTGTCGACCAACAGCGGTGAGTTGGTGTTGACGTTGCCGAGGATGACGCAGTGTTCGTCCATCGTTTCGCGCCCGAACACGATCTCGGCCATGTCGACGCTGTCCTGCGCCCGGCTCTTTTCGGTGATGGCGCCGAAATGGGGCTTGTCGCTCAACGTCATGTGGGCGTGGAGCATGTCGAGATGGCGCTTGCTCACCGGCACGTCGCAGGGCTCGCAGACCACGAAGCTGCCGTGATGCAAATAGGGATGCATGTAGATGAGCTTCACGAGCTGACGGAAGCTCTCGATATCGCCATAGCGCCGGCCGCCTTCGAGATCGCGCACGAACGGCGGGCCGTAGGCCGCCGCATAGACCTGGTTGTCGCCGCCGATTTCGACCGAGCGCTCGGGGTTGCGGGCAAGCTGGGTGAACTGCCGCGGCGCTTTCGCGCACAGATTCCGGATCCGGTCCGCCGGTGCACGGACGATGTCGTCGTCATCGATGCTGGCGCCCGCCTCGCGCCAGATCCGCTGCGCCTCGGGATCGCCGCGGAAGGCGACGCCGACATCCTGGAAGATCCAGTCGACCTGGGTCTCGATGCGCTGCAGTCCCTCTTCATCCAGCAAATCGAGGACCGGCAGGCGCCGCCGGATATAGGGCGAGGCCGGCGCCCCATTTCCCGCGGCCTTGCGCCGGCGTGCGTCGCGGGATCGTCGGGCCATGGCAGCCTCCTGCAATCTGCGCCGAAAGGTCCAACTCGCCGGCGCGCGGAGGCCGACGAAATCCAGGCTTCCGATCCGGCCTTCGCGCGCGGGGGCGCACCTCTACACCGGCTGCCTGCTGCATGCTAGCGTTTACGATCCGGCGAGCATTCACAATGGCGAGCAAAGCGTGACAACGCACCCAACCGACGCACCCAACGGCATCGGGCGACCGCGACTTCGGATCGAGGACCGGGCGCTCCTGACCGGCCGGGGCCGCTTCGCCGACGATATCCGCGTTGCCGGCTGCCTCCATGCCGCCTTCGTGCGCAGCCTGGAGGCACACGGCCGGATCGCCGGTATCGAGACGGCGGAGGCGACCACGCTGCCCGGCGTCGTCCAAATTTTCACAGGCGCGGATATGGCCGTCCTCGGGTCAACCTCGGTCAATCAGCTAATGCCCGCACTTCGGCCGCTACCGCCCGCGCCGCTGGCGGCGGAAGCGGTCGGCGCCGTCGGCGCGCCGGTCGCCCTGGTCGTTGCGGAGACCGCCGCCGCGGCGCTGGATGCCGCCGAAGCCGTCCGGGTCGAGATCGAGGCTCTTCCGGCGGGTCCCGCGGGTAAAATACCCGGCGGCGAAGCGGCGATCCGGGCGCGCGAAAGCTGGCGTTCGCCGCCGGAAGCGCAAGCCCGCAACGCCGCGGCGCAAGCCGGCGTCTCCCTGCGCCAGCCCCTTGTGGCCCCGGCGGCGCTGGAGCCGCGCGGGTTGGTCGCCGACGCAGTGAGCGAACCCGGCCGGTTGACCGTGTGGCTCGGCAGCCAGTCGCCGCACCGGGCGCGCGAGGAGCTGGCCGCCGTGTTCGGGATAGGCCCGGACCTGATCCGGGTGATCGCGCCGGACGTCGGCGGCGCGTTCGGGATGAAAGCGTCGCTCTATCCGGAAGACATCGCGGTCGCCTTCGCCGCCCGGTCGCTCGGCCGCTGCGTGAAATGGATCGCCACCCGCAGCGAGGACTTTCTCGCCGCCACCCAGGGCCGCGGCCAGAGCGTCGAGGCCGGTCTCAGCGCCGCCGGGGACGGGACGCTGCTCCATCTCGATGCCGCAGTCCGGGCGCCGCTCGGCCACTGGATGCCCTACAGCGCCGTCGTGCCGGCGCGCAATGCCGGGCGCATCCTGCCGGGCCCCTACCGGGTTGGATCGGTCGATATCGAGGCCACAGGCATCGAGACGCACGGCGCGGCCGTCGGCATCTACCGCGGCGCCGGCCGTCCGGAAGCCGCGCTCGCGATGGAATTGCTGATCGAACGGCTCGCCGATGCGCTCAAGCTTCCGCCGGAGGAACTGCGCCGCCGGAATTTCGTCAGATCCGGCGACATGCCCTGGACGACGCCGACCGGCCAGCGGCTGGACAGCGGCGACTATCGCGCCGCCTACGACCGCGCCGCCGCGCTGCTGGCGGACACCGGCCCCACCGGACAGGCAGCGGACGACGGCCTGCTGCGTGGCAGCGCCACAATCACCTATATCGAGCCATCCGGCCTCGGCTGGGAGACCGCGCGGCTGACACTCGGTGCCGACGGCGGGATAACGGCGGCCACCGGCTCAACCACCCAGGGCCAGGGCCGGACCACTGCGGTCCAGCAAATCGTCGGCGGGCGGCTGGGTGTTGAACCGGACACCGTCGCTGTACGCCACGGAGACAGCCGCGCGCCGTCCACGGCCATCGGGGCTTTGGCGAGCCGCAGCACGCCGATCGGCGGCAGTGCGCTGGTCGAAGCCTGCGACGGGCTCCGGCAGCAGGCGGAAGAGCGTCTCGGCCAAGCCATCGGCGATTGCCCGGATTGGCCCGCCATCGCGCAGCAGACCGGCGGCCTCGTTGCCGACGCGACCTACACCGCCGATGGCGAAGCCTGGGGCTACGGTGCGGTCGGCTGCACGGTCGCCATCGATCTGGAGACCGGCGTGCCGACCATCGAGCGCTTGGTGTGGGTCGACGATGCCGGAACCGTCATCAATCCCCTACTGGCCGAAGGCCAGTTGCTCGGCGGCATCGCGCAGGGAATCGGCGAAGCGGTGCTGGAGCGAGTCGTCTACGACGATGACGGGCAACTGCTCACCGGGTCCTTCATGGACTACGGCATCCCGCGCGCGGCCGACATGCCGCCGGTCACGCTGGAGCGGATGGAAACGACGAGCCCGGCCAACCTGTTGGGCGCCAAGGGCATCGGCGAGGCCGGCGCCATCGGGGCGCCGGCAGCCATCGCCTGCGCCGTCATGTCCGCCCTGCGACCGCTCGGCGTGAAGCATCTCGACATGCCCTACACCCCTGCGCATATTTGGCAGGCGATCCGGAACGCCCAAACCGACCCTGGGGCCGGCACCGGAACTGGTTGAGCGCGACGGAGGAATTACAGAATGGCCCTCCCCTATCGGAAATCCGAAGCCAAGGACTTTGCCCGCGCGCATATGAAGGGCATCTGGGCTGCGGCGCTCACTCCGTTCGCCGAAGACGGCGCGGTCGACGAGGCCGCGGTACGCCGCAACCTGCGCCACTGGATCGACGACCTCGAAATCGACGGCTTCTTCATCTCCGGCAAGCAGGGCGAGTTCTTCGCCATGTCGCTGGAGGAACGCAAGCGCTGCCTGGAAATTGCCGTCGAGGAGACGGCCGGCGGCCCGGCCAGCACGATCATGTCCTGCTCGGACCAGAACCTGGATGTCGTGATCGACCTCGCCCGGCACGCCCAGGACGTCGGCAGCCCGTATATCGTCGTCCATGCGCCGATGCTGCATTTCAACATCGATCCCGACGACACAGTCTACGAATATTACCGCTACATCTGCGAACGGGTGGATATCGCCGTCGCCATGTGGAGCCATCCGGACAGCGGCTACCTGATGAGCCCGGAACTGTGCAGCCGCGTCGCCGACTTGCCGAATATCGTGGCGATCAAATACAGCGTGCCGCGGGAGATGTATGCGCGCCTGACCGAGCTGGCCGGCGACCGCATCCTGGTCAGCACGGCGTCGGAAGACGAATGGTTCGACAATATCGTCGAGCTGGGCTGGCAGCTCTATCTCTGCTCCTCGCCGCCCTACCTGATCCAGACCGCCGCCGACAAGCGGATGCGCCGGTACACCGATCTGGCTTTCGCCGGGGAGATAGAAAAGGCGCGGCAGGTACGCGACAGCCTCGACCCGGTGCGCAAGGCGCTCAAGGGCACCCGCCCACCGGGCAAGCCGCACAGCCACCAGAAATACTGGCAGGACCTGCTCGGCCAGACCGGCGGCCGTGTTCGCCGCCCCGGCCTGTCGCTTACCGAGGCGGAAAAGGCAACGACACGAGCCGCCTTCGAGACCTGCGGCCTCGCCCTCGACCGCCCCGCCCGCGCCGCCTGACCATGGCAGAGGCGAACCGGGACCAGATCGAATTCTGGTCGACCACCCAGGGGCAGAAATGGCTGCGCCTGGAAGACCGCATCGAGCGAATGATGACGCCGTTTACCGAGGCCGGCCTGGCTGCGCTCGGCGACATCTCTGGCAAGCATTGCCTCGATATCGGTTGCGGCGCGGGCGGGACCACGCTGGCGCTGGCGGACGCGGCCGGCGATGACGGCTCGGCCGCCGGCATCGATGTTTCGCCGCCCCTGCTGAAACGCGCATGGGAACGGGCCGAAGGGCGCGAGAAAATGTGCTTTGCAGAAGGCGACGCGCAGGACTACGCGTTCCGGGACGACACTTTCGACATCCTGTTTTCCCGCTTCGGGATCATGTTCTTCCGCGATACGCCTGCGGCCCTGGCCAACTTGCGCCGGGCGTGCAGGCCGGATGCAAGGCTGGCCTTTATCGTCTGGCGCGAGCCGCGGGAAAATCCCTGGGTGATGATCCCGGTCTCGGCGGCCAAGGCGTTTGTCGAACTGCCGCCGCGGCCGGCGCCGGGCGAGCCGAGCCAGTTCCAGTGGGCCGATCCTGCACTGACGACGGGATGGCTGGAAGGCGCCGGCTGGCGCAACTGCCGCTTCGAACCGCTCGACATCGCGCTCGAAATGCCCGGAGAGCCCCTGGAGGCCGCCCGGTTCCTGCTCCAGATGGGGCCGGCGGCAGCCCTGCTGGCCGAAGCCGGCGGCGACCTCGCCGAGCGCGCCGAGGCCGCGCTGGCCGAGAAACTCGTGCCGCATGTCCGCAACGGCGCAGTGACGCTGGGCAGCGCCTGCTGGATCGTCTCGGCAGTCGCCGGTTAGCCCGGATAAATTGCTGCAGTCGTGGTCTGCGGGGCGGAGGTGCGCCCTTCGATACGCCGCCTTCGGCGGCTACTCAGGGTGAGGGCGAAGTGGAGGAAACACACTTCACCCCTCATCCCGAGTAGGCGCGCCAGCGCCGTATCGCGCGGCCGCTGCCGTCAGGCGGCGTCGGCGCCGAATATCGCCTTGACCTCGAGATACTCCTCGAAGCCGTGGGCGCCCCATTCGCGGCCGTTGCCGGACTGCTTGTAGCCACCGAACGCCGCCGACAGGTCGGGCATTGCGCCGTTGATATGGACGTTGCCGGTGCGCAGCCGGCGCGCGACTCGGGCGGCGCGCTGCGGATCGGCGGACGAGACATAGCCGGACAGGCCGTAGGGCGTATCGTTGGCGATGGCGACGG